>Ga0101944_10000170_pt1 | contig 218510 bp, 197 predicted proteins | sample DewCreD2012metaG_FD_75245 | JGI IMG/M metagenome (GOLD analysis project Ga0101944, IMG submission 75245) | Hot spring sediment bacterial and archeal communities from British Columbia, Canada, to study Microbial Dark Matter (Phase II) - Dewar... ...
CCTTTATAAATTTAATGTCATATTCATAATCGTTGAATAAAAGATAGTTGTATCCAAGAGCAAAACTCCTGTTTGATATTCTCTCATTATCAAGGAAAAATGATGTTTGGTATATATTTTTCATATCATCTATCTCTTCCTGTTTAATCCCTTCCTTTTTGACCTTTTCAACCTCATCTCTATAAAGTTTCATCGCTGAATCTGGATAAGGAGTGCTTACATAGAACACACCATAGTTAGCTAATTTATTTGATGCACCAACATAGGCAGCATAGGTTAGACCATGTTTGGTTCTCAATGTCTCATAAACTCTTTTTGAAAGTATAGAAAGACCAACCCTTACTGGAAGGTATTCTTTATCTTTTATTGAAGGCACTTTAAACTTGCATCCAAGGTATTTTGTTTGTAAACCACCTTTTTCATATTTCAAAAGAGTGTCACCTTCACATAAATTAAAATTTTTAAGACTTTCTACTTTCTCAACCTTTCCATTTATGAATCCAAAATTTTCTTTGAAAAACTTTTTAACCTCTTTAAATGGAACACCAGAAACAACACTTATTATAACCCTTCTTGAAGAAAAGATCTTTTTCAGATGGTCATAGAGATCGATACTTTTTAAATTCTGGACAGTCTCAATATAACCTTCAGGATTTGCAATATATGGGTGGTTTTTGAAAAAATAATCATTCAATTTCAAATATAGGAGTTCGTCAGGATCCTCTTCTTTAGATTTTATCTCATCTATCATCTTATCTTTTTCTTTTTTTAAAATTTCATCAGAAAAGTTTGGCTCTTTGAAATTGTCAGCAAAAATTTTTGTAACATCAAAAAGATACTTGTTAAGAGTGGAAAATGTGAAGGAAGAATAATCGTATGAATTCTCATAGGAAACATTAACAAAATATTTATCCATAAGTTCATTCATCTTACTTTCAGAATAATTTTTTCCACATTTTTCTACCAGCCTGAAAATCAGATTTTCAATTCCGGACTTTTCATAGTCATAGTTAAGACTTCCACCTTCAATAAATATTGTAACAGCAGATATATCATTTTCTGGAACATAGTTGTATAAAAGTTCAACATTTTTTGAAATCTTTTCCTTAAAAACTTCTGAGAAAGAAAATAGGAATATTGTTGTTAAGATAAAAACCAAAAATATTTTTTTCATCTTATTCTCCCTTTAAAAATGATAACTTGTTTTTATATGTTAAAGAATCTGTTAAAAATCCTTCAACATAATTATTGTGTGAAATATATCTGTTGACAGCTGATACTATATCATCTTTTGAAATTTCAGATATCTTTTGATTGTATTCTTTGAAATTATCAACACCTCCAACACACCACCAGTATCCTAAAGTCAAAGCGAATGAGAGTGATGACTCAAGCCTTCTGAATGTGTTTACCTCTCCATACTCTTTTGAATGTTGAAGTAGATCGTTATCATAGTAATCAGGGTTGTTTAAATTTTTGATATGTTCAAATATTATCTTTCTAACCGTATCTATATTATCACCTCTAAGATCAAGATAGAATGAAAATTCCGAACCATCCTTTAATCCAGAATATCCAACATAATAGTTGTAAGCAAGACCACTTTCTATAAGATCTTTATAGAGTTTAGAAGATGATAAAGAGAGATAATCTGAAAGAAGATCAAAAACATAAGAGTCTTTTGATTTGCCATTAAAATCGGGGGCTCTGAAAGATAAAAGGTATTTTGTGGTAGCAACTCTATCAACTATCAGAAATTTTTTGTTTTTTTCAAGCAAGGGGTGAGGTGGAAAACTGAAATCAACATCATTTCCCTTTTCCCATCTTGTGAAATATTTTTTTACAATCTTTTCAGTTTTATCAAAATCTATATCACCAACTATAACGAGAGCACAGTTGTTAGGGATATAATATTTATTTTTTATCTCCTGCATCTGTTCCCTTGTTGCGTTAGCAATAACATTTTTAAAACCTATTGTATTCTTTCTGTAAAAATATTTTTCATACATAGTCGAATCAGCCATCTGATAAAATTTGTATATAGGAACCGAGAAATCTCTATCGAATTCATTCAATACAACATTCCTTTCCTTTTCGAGTTCTATTGAATCGAATAGAGGATCTATTATCGCAAAAGACATAAATTCAAGTCCCTGATCGATATTTTTAGATGGCAGAGTAAAATAGTATCTGACAGATTCGTTTGAAGTCATCCCGTTATAAACTATCCCTAACTCCCTTATCCTTTTATTGTATTCTTCCTGACTCTTCCATTTCACATTTCCTTTGAAAAACATATGTTCATAAAGATGTGACAATCCGCAGTTTTCTGGTGTTTGAGTATAGGAACCATTTTTAGCTGATATTTCTATTGTGACTATTGGTTGAGTCTTAGTTTTAACCATCAAAACTTCAAGTCCATTTGCGAGTTTGAAACTTTTAAACTCCCTTTTGTAAAGTGTTTCTGAAAAAATCGAAAAAGATATTAAAACAATTAGAAAAAAATAAAAGAACCTTTTCATTTATTCTCCTTTTTGATGTTCTGTTTATCAAAAATAAATAAAAATCCACCAACTATACTGTATAAAACTGAAACTAAAAAAAATGTTAAAGATAGTGAAACTATCTCCTCTTTGGTTGTTAACCTGAAAAAATTTATATAAGCCCATTCTCTTAAACCAAGACCATTTATAGTTATAGGGATCATAGAGATTATAGATATGAAGGGAACATAGATTATTTCATCTATTAGTTTAACCGACAACCCTTGTGAAATGACTATGAGATGGTTTGTAATAACAAAAACAACCTGTATCATTATTGAAAGTAAAAGGTTGTAAACAAGATCCCTTTTCCGATGTTTTATTATTCTCAGCGAATACATAAGAGAGTTTATCTTTTCACCTATTTTTAAAATTTTTATCTTTGAAAAAAGAAAAATGAAAAAGTTAAAAACTTTATCAGAAATTATCACAGTTAAAAATATAATCGAAGATAAAATACCTATTATTGATACATAAAGAAAATATTTTGTTACACCATATTTAAAAAATATCAGGGGAGTTAATGATATGTAAACTATTATACCCAAAAGTCCAATCCATCTTTCGATTATTATTGATGATATAACATCAGCTATCCTTCTTTCATCTGAAACTATGTAAGCCCCCCTTATAAAATCCATACCAACTGTTGATGGAAGGAAATTGTTGAAAAAGAAAGCTATGTTATATATCCTGAAAGCTTTCCAAATTGAAACATTGAAATTGTAAAGTTTCAGAACAAGCTGCCATCTTAACGCTACTATGAAACAAACAATTCCGATAGTTATAACACCAAGAAAAAGAAGAAAGATGTTTGAATTTTTTAATATTTTAAAAAGCTGGGATGTATCTATATTTTTGAAGATCAAAAAAAGTATGAAAACTGTTATTAAAATTCTAAATACTTGAAAAATAACTTTTTTCATTCTTTTAAATATACTTTCAAATAACTATTTGTCAAGTAAAAGTCATAATAAAAAGTAGGATAAAAGTATGTAAAACCTGTAATAATCTTTGCTATTTTTTACGAGTCCAAAATTAGTTTTGAACTTCTCATCTATGGATATATTTAAACCATAAACTAAGCCTTCTCCACTTCTATATATTTTTAGTGGATAATAGTTTGTAAAAGAGTACTCAAATATAGAAAGATAATCATTTTCAATAATTTTATAGGTATAGATAAAAGTTGAAAACTCAAAATTCTTATTTCTAAGAAAAAGATCTATTTTTTGATAGGTTGAATTTTTATAATTCAAAAAGTAAGTTAACTTTAAAGATAAATTTTCTTTGTAATTTTTAAAAAATTCTATTTTAATAGAACTATTATCTTTCTCAAGAAAGTTATAAGAAAAAGTTGATTTAAGAAAATTGAAAAAAGTAAAAGTTGTTGAATTTTTAAACTCCCTGAAGTCACCTTCTACAAAATCTGTTCTGTTATCAAATTTTACTCCCTTTTTCTTCGAAAAATCAAAAAAGAATCCATAAAAATCGTTCTCATCCAAATTGTTGGAATGTAAATTAAAAAATTTCCTGTTCAGAATAAAACCTGATGAAACCGAAAAATCTATTTTTGAATTTTTTAAAGATGTTGAAATAGAGTACCCTTTATTTGGCAATGAAAAAGCGATATCGTATGAAAAATATTGAAGATGGCCAAAAGATGAAAAAACAAAATTTTTATTAGAACCTATCATATCCAAAATTTTTGAATAATCAGCAAAATATGTTGCAAAATTTAAAAACTCACTCTTGGTATTGAAAAGTATTCCAATAATATTTTCTCTCAGGTTGTTATTCCTTGAAATAGATAGTGAATCTTTATGGATATTGTAAGTTAAAACTTTTTTAACATTACCTAAACTGTCAAGAGAACAATCATAATAAACATTACTTAAAAATGGCACACAAATAAAACTTTTTAAAGAGAAGGTTTTTGCTAATCCAAAGAAAGATGGGTACTCATTATAGGAATCATCAAGCTCCAATCTGTTTGAGAAAATAATTCTATTCAGATTTCCTTCAAAAGTGTTTGGATTGGAGAATAGCCCTCTTCCAGTTTTTATGGTAAAATTACCAAATATATAACTTTTATATGATAAACCTAATTTAAAATTATCGTAAAACCTTTTTTCATCAACATCCTTTTCTGTTAAAAGAAAAAAATCAAATCCTTTCAGCCTACCTGTTGTTTTAAAAAAATTTTTATTTTTAATTGAGAAAAGGGAATCGAGATTGATACCTGCTTCCAATTTTAAAAATCTTTTTTTCTTATTAAAATTTTTTTCCAATATAACTGAAACCATCTGGTTTCCAGTGATCTCAAAAATATTGTTATATGTTATCCTTTCTTTTGAAATATAAAGATTTTTCAGTTCACTTTTTTCATTATCAGTTAAAAACTCGCTTAAGTCTTGAAGAAGAAAATCTAATGAATCAACAAATTCAGATGTCTCAAAAACTTTTTCTTCCTGTCCCATCAAAAATATAATAGAAAAAAAGAAGATAAATAAAAAACTAAAATATTTTTTTATCATCCTCAAACATTTCCCACAAAAGAAAAGCTGCAAGTGTCTTACCATCAACAAGATCTTCTTCTAATAAAAATTTTTTCACATCTTTTCTTTTTACTTTTATTATTTGTATGTTTTCATCAAAATCCTTTTCCTTTTCTTTTCTAACCAAATTTTTTGCTAAAAATATATGTAAAACTTCATTCAAAAAACCTGGTGATGAAGCAATACTTTTCAATTTTTTAAGTTCATTAGAAAAGAATCCTATCTCTTCTGTCAACTCTCTATTGGCTGCTTCGAATGGGTCTTCTCCATCTTCAAGAGTTCCCGCAGGTATCTCTATCATTTCTTTTTTAAACGGGTATCTATACTGTTTAACAAAAAATATAGTATCACTCTTTTCATCAAAAGGTATTATCGCAACAGAACCTCTATGCAGAACAACCTCTCTTGTACTCTCTCTTCCTGAAGGGAGTTCAACTTTATCCTTTATCAAACTCAAAATCCTTCCAGAATAAATTAATTCAGACTCTTTTGTTTTTTCCATTTTACTCTCCAATAATTGTTTGCTCTTTTAACTTTTCAATACTTTTTTTACCTATTCCAGGTAATTTCTCAATCTGGTCATAAGAATCTATTTTACCATTTATAAACCTAAAAATATATATTCTTCTAAGAACAGTTTTTGACAAACCTTCTATTGAAAGTATTTCTTCATAGAAAGCTTTGTTTATATCAATTTTTTCTTTTTTATAAAAACCTTTTATCTTTTTCATTTTTAAAGGTATATCAAAATTTACTCTGTTCGTTTTTATATTTGGCAAATCATAATATCTGTTCTCTTTAAAAATTGAAAATCTTATGTCGGATGAATTTGAAAGATATGGATGAACAAAAGTTGTATATTCAACAAAATATGGAAATTTCAAAAACTTCAAACCGAAAAAGATTCTTCTTTCACTATCAACAGAAAAATTTAGCCTTATATTTTCAGTTAAATCGTAAGCAACTCTTCCTGTAAAAACAAAGCCTGTCCCATAATTCGTTTGAAACTGAATATCAAATCCGTTTTTAACATATCCCAAAAGAAATGATGAAACATTTTCCTCTTTCTTTAAAATATATGAAGGTAAAATATAAAAATTTTCCTCTTTAATCAGAGTGGAAACTATCATACCATTTTTAAATTCATTCATACCATCTGAAAATTTTATAAAATTGATAAAGGGTGCAACCCCTATTTTGATATTTTTATAGGTGTAGGAAAATTTAAACGATAAGGTATAACTTTTGAAAATATCGTTAAAATCTGTTATAAAAAGATGACCTGAAGAAAAGTTTTTGAAATTATAATTTGAGAAGGAGTAAAAATTGTTCAAATCCTTAATCAAAAACCTGTTCGAACAACCAAAGGTAATATAGTTAAAAGATCTTTCCCTACTCAGAGCCAAAATGTCTTCAGAGTCATTACAAAAATTTAAATCAGAGGATAAAAATGTTGCAGAAAAAATTTGAATTGATAAAAGAAAAAATATCGAAAGTAAAAAATTTTTTTTATAAAAAACCCCACCCATAAAAATATTTTAGAAAATTTTTTAAAAAAGTAAAGTCTTTATTTTTTACTTGTTTTTAAAGAATCAAGAATCTTCTTATCCTGAAAAGTTTCAAAGTTACCATCCTTTAATAGATCTTCAATAATGCTATCATAAAGGTTCATTTTTTTCATAGATCTATATGTTTCTGCAAGAAAAAATTTCCCTGTAGCCGAATTCTTATTTTTTTCAATGTACTTTTTAAGATAATACTCTGAAATTTCAAAAGATTGCCAACCTGTGTAGAAAGGTATTTTTGGAGTTACACCATACAATCTTCCAATTATAAGATACGCTCCATAATCATCTATATTTTCCCTTGTTTTTATAACATTTTCTGCATAATCTTTTATTTTATTTGGAATATCCATCCTAACTGCGTCCATTATTGATAAAAGTTCACCATACCTTCCATATAAAATCGCTAAACAGTATGATAGAATGGGATTTTTTGCTTTATTTTTTCTATCTTCGATTTTATCTAAAAGGTCTTTGTATTCTTTTTTCTTAACTTCATGATCCTTTTCAAAAAATCTCAAATATGTGTCCTTCATAAGAACATATTCGAGTAAAATGTTTTCATCTTCAAAAAGTTCTTCATTTCTATTAGAAATAAAGTTAAGTTTTTCTTCTATTTTTTCTTTAAAAAGTTTTTCATTCTCAAAAAGATCTTTTTCTTTCAACAAATATTCGACACTGAATAAAAATTTAAAAAAAATTATGATAACGAAACAGAATGTTAAATATCTTTTCATTAGAAAAATATTTTTGTTGTGAACTCAAAACAAGATCTATTTTCAATTTTTTCAAAGTATGATTTTTCTGTTGCTTTAATATAGTAAAAGGATATTCCAAAAGAAAAATTATCTATAAAATTGAATGTTATTTTAGGATTTAAAAGTACTCCACCTTCATTTTTAATATTTTTCCAATTAACAACTTCGTATGCAAAATTCAAAGGTTCAAAAACTATTTTTCCATCCAGTAAGTTAATTTTCGAACCAAAAAAGAAATAGTCGTTTATATTTTCCTCCCCATATTGACCTCGCATTCCGTGAAGATATTGAAAAGTCATATAGTAATTTGAAAAAAGCGTGTAATCTATTCCCAAAAGAAAATTAGAAAAGAACTTTTCCTTAAAATTAAAAGTATCAACCGTTTCTCTACCAATATCTGACATATCGATTTTGAAACTATTTTCAGATACGAAATTTCCACACAGATCTCCCCATATTCCAAAATCATTCAAATTTGTACTAAAAGTAAATCCAAAATTATGTATTCTTGGAAACCACATTTTTAAATCGGCCATAGCTGAAAATGGGCTACTCATAACTATTTTTATACTTTTAGCAAGAGGGGTTCGAGTCCTCGAATATCCATAGAAAAAGGATGTTTGTAGGTTGTTTAAATTCTTCATCAGAAAAAGAAATACTTCACTTGATTCTATAATATTTTCAGGAACTATCAAACTATCTTTTACATTTAACCCTCCAAGGTATTCACTATAATCTATATATCTAAAAGGCAAAAGCATTGGAGAAAAAAATGGAGAGTAGATTAAATTTAAGTTAAAAAATTTTGAATAAGTTTCAATAATTAATAATCCTTTTGTTATCTTTTCATTCATTTTCAAGGGATCAGAAAGGTCATCTGAGTTTATTATATCAATTGGAGAAACCACAAAACCTTTGCCTGGGTTATAGTAAGTTCTTCCAATAGTAATATCAACAAACTCAAAAGGAAATTTTTTAAAAAATAAAGAAGTCTCATAGATCCTGAAATCATTTTTATAAAAATTATTAGAATTATATAGGTCTTCTGTTTTGTTAAAAAATGATAGAAGATCTGTTTTAACTTGTAAATCCATAGTAAATTTCAATTTATCACCTATCCATCTATCATGTTTTAAATCCAATAATGATACGTCATATAATTTATAACCTTCAAAGAAAAGTAATCTTGAATCATTATTTAGTTGTCCGTAAAAATCTGATGAGATAAGATTTAAAAAAATGAATATGCAGTTTATCAAGGAAGAAAATTTTTTCATAAATTTCACTCCTTTAAAAATCTATCTGTAAAAACATCTTCTGGTATTTCTGTATCCAAAAAAATACTATCATAGGTCATAACAGTTTGATGACCTGTTTGAAGATTTTTCATAACCATCTCTTTTGCAATATAGTAATCTTTTATACTTTCAATATTTTCTCTTTCAAGTACTTTTGTGTTTTTACCTTTTTCAAAAAATTCGATTTTTGTTGGTATATAAAATCTCTTGTCAACACTTAAAATAAGTTTTTCATAAAAACTATTTTTTTCCTTTTTAGGGACAACTTCTAAACTATACTGAGAATCATTCTGTGAAACTATCTTACATGTATAATCTTTTGAAAATGTATTCATCTCCATATCCTCATATGTAAAATCAGTACCAGAGAAAGCTCCATTCTTTGATTGGGAAGTTATATTTTTAATTTTTTTGTAGGCAGGTAGATAAATGTGTATCACATTTCCAGGTAGAGATAAAAATCCTATCCCTTTTTGATCATTTGGATAAATAAACTTACCAACCCTTTTATCTTTACCTTTTTGGAACATGATTATTTTTCTAACAGATTTCTCTCCATTTCTGTCAACAAGAGTTATAGTCATAAAAATTTTTTGGGTTTTTGGAGCGTTGGTTATACTATCAACTTTTTCAAGGATAATTTGAGGATCTAGATCCCCGGAAAATAAAATAAGAGATAAAATTAAAGGTAAAAAGAAAAATATAAATTTTTTCATTTTTTCTCCTTTTCTTTTATAGAAACTGAAAAAATAACTATCGTAGAAAAACCTGCGATCAACATAGTAAGCATTATAAGAAATCCAAAGTTTGAAAGAGGTTTCAAATCAGAAAATATCAAAACTGCAAAACCTGCTGCTACAGTTAAGACATTAGTCAAAATTGCTCTGCCTGTTGTTAAAAGTGTATTCTTTGTCGCGACTTTAAAATCTTTATTTTTTTTCAACTCAGAATTTACTCTGTAAAGATAATGTATAGAGTAATCTATTCCAATACCTATAGCTATTGAACCTATAAGATTTGTTGCAATATCAAGAGATATACGAGTAATGGACATTATTCCGTAGACAATAATTATTGTGACAAAGATTGGCAATATTCCTTTAAAACCTTTTATTAAAGACTTAAAAATCAAAGAAAGAAGAATAAAAATTAGAATCAATGATAGAAAAGTTGAAAAAATTGTTGATTTGAGAATAGAGTTATCAAGTTTTATATAGACAGATGGCATTCCTGTTGTACTAAAGTTAACCTCACCATCAACTTTTTTCATTTTTTCTTCAATTTTTTCCAACAGGTTTTTTACCTTTTTTAATGATAGCCCATCCTGAAAGGAAACTTCTAAAACAGTTTCACTTTTATCAGGTTTAATAAGTCTATCCAAACTTTTTTCACCTTCAATTAGGAAGTAAAGATTTGCAAGTTTTTCATCATTTTCTGGAAGTTGATCTTTCCCCTCTATTATTTTATTTGTTCTTTTAAGTATTTGAATTATTGAGTTTGTATTTTTAAGTCCGAGAGAATCCTTTATATAAATTTCTATTTCCTCTACTTTTTTCAAATCTCTTACAGATTTCATATTTCCATTTACAATTATCAAAAATCTCGATGAGCCATTAAAATCTTTTTCTATTATATCGTTTGATTTTCTAAATTCAGAATCCTTCTTAAAATATTCTATTATGTCTGCACTTCTTGAAATTTTGGGTAAAAAGAGTAAGGATATAAAAGAAATTAATGCCAATATTGTAAGTAGCAATTTTTTCTTTCTAACAATTTCCTCAACAATATTTATAAACCTGTCATTTTCTCTTTTTAAATTTTTATTTCTTTTACTTCTTTTTGTTATCATCATCAAAGATGGTGTAAATGTTATAGATAGAACAAATGAAACAACGACACCAACAGCTGTAAATAATCCAAACTCTCTTATCATTCCGAGATAGGATCCACCAACGAAAGAAACAAATCCTATGAAAGTTGTAAAAGCTGCAAGAAATATTGGTAAAAAGATTTCCCTTAAACTACTTTCAATAGCATCTTTTCTATTGTTACCTTTGTTCTCTTCTTCATAAACTTTACTTATAAAATGTATCGAATAAGCACTTCCAACTGCAAGAAGAATTATTGGAATTATGTTCGAGATAATTGTGATTCTGACTTTTAGAATGGACATTATTCCAGCTACTATAATTATTGAAAGTAAAGAATTGAATAATGGGATAAAAACTCCCTCCAAACTCTTAAAACTTATTGAAAGAATTATTACCATTATGATTATGCATGGAATCAACAATTTTGCCAGGTCTTTCACAATAAGGTTTGCGACTTCATCAAAAAGGAAAGGTAAACCCCCATAATATATTTTACCAGTAGGATTAACTTTTTTTACTATTCTTTTAATTTCCTTACAAACTTTCTGTTGATCTGTTTCGTCATTAAAGAAAAGAACTATTAAACTCTTTTTTCCATCATTTGAAAGAAATTTTCCTTTGTAAAAATCATCCTCTTTAAAAAATCTTTCTTTTTCATAAACATACTTTTCATCTTTTAAAGAATCATAAGAGATAATTTTTTCAATCATAATATCATCATCTTTACTTTTTATATCAACTAAATTGCTTACTGAAGTTATGAGATTTATACCTTCAATTTTTTCAATTTCTTCGGTTAATTTTTTAATCTCCAAAAGGGATTTTTCTTCAAATATTTTATAGTTTTCATATACTAAAAAGCCTGTCAAACTTCCGCCATAATCCTTTCCAATTTTATCAAAATTATTAACCACACTATCACTTTTTGGAAGATAGTCCATAACATTTGGATTTATTTTAATTTTTAATGAGAAAAAACCCATTACGACAGTAAAAATTAATGTAATGAAAATTATTATTTTGTTACTTTTTACTATTCTTTTCATCTCTTTTTCCTTTTGAAATTCCATAAAAGAAAATATCCAACATAGACCTTATGACTTTTTCAACATAATCAAAATCTACATCTGTTGTCCACCTGTATTCAAACCCCTTCATTGCTATAACGAAGGATTCAGCAGTTAAAGAGACATCTATATTTTTCAATTCTCCTCTTTTAACTCCATCTTTTAACAACTCTTCTATAAATTTCTCTTCTTCAATATCAAATCTTTTTCTAATTTTCTGAACAAACTCAAACTGTTTTAGATAATCTTCTTTGAATGTTCTATAAAAATTGGCAACACTATTAATCAGTTTGTATCTTGTTAAAACGTAAACATATAATTTGTCCCTTGTACTTTTTTTCTCGGAAGTTGAAAGAAACAATTTGTTTTTCAAAAAAATTATTTCCCTTTCTATAACCTCAGTGAAAACATCCTCTTTTGTTTTGAAATAGTAGTATAAAGCTCCCTTCTTTTTACCAACAGCGCTCGCTATATCATCCATTGTTGTTTTCTCATAACCATATTTTGCAAAAATCAAATTCGCCTTTTCAAGAATCTCCTCTTTAACATTTTTCCCTTTTGTCATTAGTTCTCCTTTTTTGACTTTTTGACTTTTATAGTATAATAGTCATAAAATCAAATTTTGTCAATAGTTTATTAAGCTTATTGTTTACGATAAACTTTAATCCCTAAACTTGACATCTACAATTTAATGCATTACAATTTTTCTATGAAAAAAATTTTATTTCAGATTATCATCTTTTTAATCATCTTTTCATCCTGCACAAAGAATGTTAATATCAATAAAATGAAAGATATTAAGATTTTCGAAACATCTTCTTTAAAAGAAATTAACTTTAATGAATTTATAGAAAAAATATCTTCTTATGATATAGTGCTTTTTGGTGAAAAACATGATGATTCTTTAACTCATCAACTTGAACTTGTTACATTTAAAGATTTTGTAAACAAAAATAAGAAAACGGCGTTATCACTTGAAATGTTTGAAAGGGATGTTCAACCTTTTTTAGATTCTTTTCTTTCTGATAAGATCGATGAAGAAACTTTCTTAAAAAACTCGAGACCTTGGAACAATTATTCAACCGATTATAGATCTTTGGTTTTATATGCAAAAAAGAAAAGTTTACCTGTTATCGCTTCAAACATTCCAAGAAAGTTTGCATCGATAATTTCAAAATCTGGCAAAGATTCTCTGTTAACAATTGAAAATATAAAGGATCTTTTCTTTGAACCTGCAGTTGATCTTAAAAGTTATAAAGAGAGGTTTTTTGATTTTATGTCTTCTATGATGCAATCATCACCTATGGCTAACCTTAGCAAAGAGAACGCTTACATATCTCAACTTTTTAAAGATGCAACTATGGCTGGTTCAATAAAAAATTTTGTTGAAAAGAACAATAGTTACAAAGTTTTTCACCTTTGTGGTGAATTTCATTCCAACTATCATCTTGGTATATATCCACAACTTCAACAATTTTTACCAGAAAAGAAGATTGTAACAATTGCTGTTGTTGATGATTCAACTTTTGATCCTCTTATGGCAGATTATCTTATTGTTAAATGAATCAAAATCCTAAAATAAAAATTGAAAAAATAGTTTCTGATGGAAGAGGTATAGGTAGGTTTGAGGGAAAAGTTTTCTTTGTTAAAGATGTTATACCTGATGAAACAGTTGAGATTAAGATTTTAAATGAGAAAAAAAACTTCGCTGAAGGGGAAATAGTTTCGATAATAGAAAAATCTCCTTACAGGATTACACCACCTTGCAAATATTTTAAAGAATGTGGTGGTTGCTCATTTCAACATATTGATTACAGATTCCATAAGATTATAAAAACTGAAATTCTAAGAGAACTTTTAAGAATGAATTCCAAAATTTCTTATGAAGATGGAATAGAATTTATTGAATCACAACCATACTATTACAGAAACAAAGTAACTTTAAGAGTGAATGAGGAAGGATTATCTCTTTTGAAAGAAAAATCGAATGAGTTTGTTAATATTGATGAATGCCTTATAGTTAACGAAAAAATTAATGGTATAATAAAAAAACTTAACGGAATGCATCTTTACCAAAATTATGTAAACAAGGTGAATATTAGGATATCGAAAGCCGAAAAAATTCTATTGACTCTTTACACTGAACTTTTTGACATATCCCAGTTAACACTCAATCTTGAATCTTTGGATGTTGATAACATAATATTATTTTTAAAAGATAAAAAGCCAGTTTACATAAAGGGAAAAGGTGAACTTGTAAACCTGACGAATGATAACATCTTTTATTTCTCTCATTCAAATTTTCTTCAGGTTAACGATTACATTGCTGAAAAAATTTATACCTATCTGCAAAGTGTTGTAAAAGAAGGAGAAACTCTTCTTGACCTTTATTCTGGAATAGGAATATATTCTATCATTTTCAACACTATCTTTAAAAACATATACTCTGTTGAAGGTAACCAATCATCAGTTCATTTTCAGAGAAAAAATATAAAGGAAAATAGGATTAAAAATATTTCAGTTATTAACAGGTTCATAGATTCAACTTTTGAAATTAAAGATAGTTTCTATTTCGATACTGTTATAGTTGACCCGCCAAGAGAAGGTGTGGATAAAACATTTTTGAAAACTCTATTACCAAAAATCAAGGATCAACTCATATATATATCTTGTGACCCTGCTACTTTAACAAGGGATATAAGTATAATAAAAGATGAATTTTTTATTAGCGAGATTAAGATTTTTGATATGTTCGCTCAAACAAAACACTTTGAAACTGTTGTTATTTTTGAAAGGATTTGAGATTTAAAAGTATTTCTACAGATCTTTCTGTCGAAGTTGTATCTATCAAATCTTTTTTACCTGCCAAATCGTAAGCTGGTCCATGATCGGGTGATACCCTTAAAAAATCAAGACCCAAGGTTATATTAACCCCATCGTTAAATGACAACATTTTAAAAGGAATCAGAACCTGATCGTGATAGGCACCTACAAAAATATCATATTTTTTTAAATTGTCTTTATTGAATGCAGAATCAGATGAAACTGGTCCATCTATTTTGGGAAACTCTTTTTTTAAATCTAAAACGATTTTTTTTAACCTGTTGTCAGAAAGTCCAAGGAGTTTTCCATCAGAACAATGAGGGTTTATGCATAGAAACAAAATATTTGGTTTCTTATTCAAAAAATTTTCATAGAAATCGAAAACATTTTTTATCTGTTTTTTTATTTCAGATTTAAAAATTTCTTTTTCAACATTTTCAAGTTTTATATGTCTTGTCAAAGGTAAGACTGAAATTTTTTGTGAATACAAAAGCATACTAAGTTTTCTGTCAAATTTTTCCTCTAAATATTCCGTATGCCCCTCAAAACCCTTTATAAATTTCCCAACCTCTTCTTTGCAGATTGGCATTGTTAGAAGACCAGCATATTTATTTTTTCTTTTCTTTATTTTTTGAATAGAAAAATCGAGAGAGATTATTGAAAGTTGGGTTGATTTTTTAGATGGTTTACCAAAATCTAAACTCTTAAAATCAACTTCAGGAAAATCAAAAAAGAGATTTTTCAATCTTTTTTCAATTTTGAATTTTTTTAAAACACCATAAAAAATTTTTTCAGAAACAGAAAGGTCAAAATTTATATTTTTATATTTTTTTGCAATATTATAAATAAGATAGGAATTTATTCCACCAAGATCACCAACGGAAACGAGGATTTTTTTCATTCAGAATAAACTTTTATAAAAGATTTTTCTTTTTCTTTATCGATAATTTTTTTAATCTCTTCCTCAACCTTTTTACTTTCAAGAACAGATGCTATAAGTTCCCTAACATCCTCATAGGAACTAATCTTCCCACCAGAAAGATTCTTCACCATAAAAAGTTCATACCCAAAATCACCTTTTACTACTGATGAAACTTCTCCCTCTTTAAGATTTTTTAAAACCTCCCTTACATTTTCTGAAACCATTTCAAACACAACTCTTCCAACGAATCCACCTTTATCTTTAGTCCATTGATCGTTGGAATATTTTTTTGCTGCTTCTTCGAATGAAATTTTTTTGCTTATTGTATCCTTTCTTATCTGGCTTATCCTGTTATAGGCATTAAGAGAATCATCTTTAGTTACGGGCAATTTCAAGAGGATCTGTTTATAGTTAATAGAGTCATCATTTGAATCGATAATTTTAATGATATGTAGACCATCCCTTGACTGGGTGAAAACGATCGTATCAGATTTTCTGTTCTGGTATAAAAAATTGGCAAGTTCAACAGAGAGTTCTGTATATTTTTTAAAACCAACAACACCACCTTTCTTTGCATACTTATCTTCAGAATAAGTTTTGCAAAGTTGGGAAAAATCTTTTCCACTTTTTAACTCTAAAATTATAGATTCAAATTTTTGAAGAAGATCCATCATCTTTATGCTATCTGGTTGTATCATAATAGAAATATGGTAAAGATCGGCAGCAGGTTGTATATAGAATGAATCTTTATTCTGTTCGTAAAAATTTTTTAACTCGTTTTCATTAACAGATGTTTTTATCATCCTTTTGTTAAGAATCTGTCTTTTTAAATATAAGCCAACAGCCTGCTGAAAATAGTTTTTTCTAAGATCATCTATCTTTATACCATTTTTAGAAAGGTAATCGTAAAACTCAACAGTGTCGTTGAAATTCTTTTTTAACTCATCTATTCTTCTATCAACCTCTTTTAAAAGAAGTAGAGTATCTACACTAATAGAATCTTTATCAGCAACTATCTGTAAAATTTTTGAATCTATCAAAATCTGGACAAGATTTTTTTTCAAGGAATCTGCAGATTCTTTATTGAAAACTGAAGAACTCTCAATAAGAGAAAGTTTTTCTTTGTATTCCGATTCTAAGATTATAGAATCGTTTACCTGAATAAAAATCCTATCCGCCTTTAAATTAAAAGCGGATAGGAAAATTATAGATAAAAAGAGAAGAAAATATTTATTTTTCAAATTTGTACTCTATCTTTGCCTTTTCTCTCAACTTTTGGGTGTAAGCCTGTATATATGATTTTGATTTTTCAGAATACAAAAGGTTTGTAAGCATTCCTTTTATAGTGTTCTCATCAAGGTTGGATGGTTTGAAATCCACAAGTTTTACTATATTGTATGTTCCATTAACTTCTGCAAAAGGAGTAGAAACATCATTTTTATTTTTCAAAGTGAAAGCAACAGAATCTATGTTTGCGAATCCAATGCTTGTAAGCTGCTTGTATGTAAACCAGGAATCAATTAAACCACCCTTCTGTCCTGTCTGTTTATCAAGAGAGACCTCTTTTGCAACAGCCTCAAAACTCTTCTTTCCTGATTTTATCAAATTGTAAATCGAATCTGCATAACCTTTATCAGCTGGAAGAACTATTATAGATATCTTTACATTCTTTTCAAAATTTGGTTTGTTTGAATTATAATATGCATCTATTTCATCCTTAGTTGGAGCTGGCATATCTTTAATCTTTTTTTCCATATATTTACTTGCAAGAGTTATTATCTCTTGTAATTCCAACTGATTCATCAAATTTGTATCATTCTCAATTCCATTTTTTAAAGCTTCCTGATAGATTAAAAAGTTATCTATAAGTTCATCAACAACAAGTTTTTTGTTCTCTTCTGGGACCTGCTGCCCCTGTGTTACTATCGTTATGAGCCCCTCTGAAATGTTTATTCCATTAACTGTGGCAAGAATTTTTCCAGAAGGTCTTAAACTGACTTTTTCTTCCGTTGTGTTCTTCAAAACTATGTATCCAAGAAGTATAACAACTATCAAAGAAAGCACGAGGATTACGATAATTTTTGTGTCTTTTTTCATTTTTTACTCCTTATTTTCCTTATTTTCACTTATTAGTTCGTTAACCATTTTATCAAAAAGATCCCTGTTAACAAACAATTTTATATTTTTCTTTTCTTTCTCTATCTGATCGTTATAGATGCTATCAGTATAAAATTTCAAATATTCATTCTTCAACTGCCTTGCTTTGAATTCATCAGTTAGCTCTTTAGGTTTAGGTGGAACTACATCAACAACATATATTATGTTGTATCCTTTAGAATTCTGGAAGATATCTGAAACTTTTCCTTTTCCTGTTTCAACAGCTTTCTGGTAATATCCCATTGTATCTGTTTCATCGAATATAAAATAATCAGGTTTTGAAAACTCTTTTGGTTTTATAGTTGAGTAGATTTTCGCAAAATGTTTGAAATCTTTCTTCTTTATCTTTAAAGAATCTTTTACCATGTTTATCTTCTGTAGATCTGTATTTACAATAACATATATATGCGCTTTACCCTTATCCATAAATCTATCAATTTTTTCCTTGTAAAATTTCACAAGAAGAGAATCATCGGTTGGAATAGAATTTGATATATCTTTTCTGATTTTTTGGTCACAGATGATTGACATTTTAATATCGGTTTCTTTGGCAAAATCCTTTGAAAGGTTTCCTCCCATCCTTTTCCCTTTTTCATAAACTGTCATAAAGAAAAGCATTCTATCAATAAAGTTTTTTAAAACCTCCGGCTGTGATAAAGGAACCCTTCCAAAGCCCCCTTTCTGTGCTTCTCTCATAACATCATCTATTGTCCATGAACCGAATATTGATGTTGCAAGAATAAGATTTCTTTCATCTTTAAGAGAATCGAGCATTACATTTCCAACAGAATCGTATTTAAAAGCTTGAAATAGTTTATTTATATTTTCCAAATTCACATTTATCTTTCCCTCTTTTCTCAATTTCTCTTCAGATTTCATAGCGACTTCGTTAATTTTTTTTCTTTTCAAATTATTTTCTATTGATTTTATTTCTTTCTCGTAATTCGAAGTATCCTTTCTTTCTCTTTTTAAAACTCTTATTATATGGTATCCAAAATTGGTTTTTACTGGTTTACCAATAACATTTATTGGCTGTTTAAAACATGCATCCTCAAAAGGTTTTACCATAACTCCACCTGAAAATTCTCTTAGCATGCCTTCGTTGTTTTTGTTGTTTGTATCGAGTGAATAGAGTGCTGCAAGTTCTCCAAACCTTTCAGGTTGTTTTTTCAAAATCTCATACAAGGAATCTGCAAGTTTTTTATCCTCAACAAGTATATGTTGAGCCCAAATTGTAGTTTTACTCCTTAAATATGTATCCCATAACTCTTTTTCACTTATCTTTACTTTCTTGGTCACCTCGTTGTCATAAACTAAACTTATCAACCTATTATTTTCAGATTGAACCTTTTGGGTTAAAAGTTCATCCGTTAGAAGGTTGTTTTTCTCCAGATAGTTATATACTATCATTTGATTTATTAGGTTGTTCAAAACTTCTTCTGCCTTTTTCAAATTTTCTTCTTTTGAAACATTTGGCATTGGTGCATACAACTTTTTAAAAGTGCTCTCATATAAAACTTTTTTATCAACTTTTGCAAGAACCCTGTCACTTTTAGAACACCCGAAAATGAACAGTAAAACAAAAGGCAGAATTACAAGTAAAAAAACCTTTCTTGAAAGTTTCATCGAACCTCCTTCCAGAATATAGTTTTTAATTATAACAATAATAATAATTTTTTCAAGTATTGATGGATAGTTGTAAAACTTTCTTTTTCTTTACCAAATTTTATAACGATTGTGAAAGATGGGTCATAGAAGATTTCAAAATCCTCTTCTATTTTTGACAGAACCTTTTTTATCAAAATGTTAACACTCTCATCGTTACCAGCGAAAAACTCTATTATCAGTTTCCCGTTTATGTATTCGATCTTTGAGATTCTGCTCTGTTTACAAAGTATTTTAAGTTCCTGAAATTTAAAGAGATTTTCAACATCATAGTAAACTTTTCCATAGATATCTAAAACCTCTTTTTTTCTCTTTTCAAGAGTTTCAAGAGTATCCACAGAATTTATAGATCTGTAAAGCTTTATTTTTGAACTCTTGGTAATATTGTAATTTTCTGAAATGTAGGAATCAAAAGGTATATTGATAGTTGGCTCTATCAGATTTGTTTTTTTTGTTCCCCTTATCTCTTCCATCGCTTCATTAAGGAGTTTAAAATATAAAGAGTAACCAATATTCCCTATATAACCATGTTGCTCTGTTCCAAGTATCTTTCCTGCACCTCTAATCTCGATATCTTTCATGGCGAGTGATAATCCAGCGCCAAGAGATGGGTAGGATGAAAATACCGAAATCCTTTTTTTTGCATTATCCGTCAAAAGATCTTTCGATGGAATTATAAGATAACAGTAAGCTTCCCTTTCAGACCTTCCGACTCTTCCCCTCAACTGATGTAGTTCAGCAAGACCAAACTTATCAGCGTTATTTATAAATATTGTGTTAACATTTGGATTATCGATCCCAGATTCTATTATTGAGGTTGAAAGTAGAAGATCAAACTCTTTTCTTTTGAACCTATGCATCATTGTATCTATATGTTTCGAACTCATCTTTGCATGCAATGTTACGATTTTAATTTCAGGTAATATTTTTAAAAGGTGCGTTTCCAAAGATTTTATATTCTCTATCCTGTTGTTTATAAAATAGACCTGTCCTCCCCTCTCAATCTCTTTCAGTATACCATACCTTATTATGTTATCATCCCATTTTATAACTGAAGTTTTTATATTCTTTCTTCCATAAGGTGGAGTGTTAATACTGCTTATATCCCTTACTCCCATAAGTGACATTTCAAGTGTTCTTGGAATCGGAGTTGCTGACAAAGATAAAACATCTATATTTTTTTTCAATATTTTCAACTTCTCCTTCTGTTTCACTCCAAACCTATGTTCTTCATCAACAATAAGTAATCCAAGATCCTTGAATTCTATTCCTTTTGATAACAATGTATGTGTCCCTATTATTATATCTATCTTTCCGTTCTTTAAGTCTTCTTTTATTTTTCTTTTCTGATAATCGTTTTTGAACCTACTTATCACCTCAACAACTACACCAAAATCCTTCAACCTTGAAATGAAGGTTTCATAATGTTGTTGAGCGAGTATTGTTGTTGGAACAAGGAAAACTACCTGCTTGTCTGAAAGAACAGCTTTAAATGATGCTCTAAGAGCAACTTCAGTTTTCCCATATCCAACCTCTCCAACGACCAATCTATCCATAGGGACACTCTTTTCCATATCCCTTTTTACCTCTTCTATAACTCTCAACTGGTCTTCCGTCTCCTCATATTCGAAATTCTCTTCAAGTTCGAGTTGCAACATATCGTCCTTTTTGAAAGCGAATCCTTTGACAAGATTTCTTTCCGCATACAACCTTAAAAGTTCACCTGCGATAGTTTTTATAGAATTTTTTATCCTTTCCTTTTCTTTTACAAAGGAGTTTGACCTTAAAGATGAAAGTTTTAATTTCTCACCTTTATCTCCAACATATTTATCAACAAGGTAGATCTGCTCAACTGGAACAAAAAGTTTATCGTTTTCAGCGTAAATTATTTTTAGACAATCTGTTGTTCTATTGTTATACTCTATCTTTTCTATACCAGCATATATCCCTATTCCATAAGTTTGGTGAACAACTATATCTCCATTCTCAATCTGGTCAAGTTGTTCAAGGTATATTGGACTCAATTTTAGATGTGAGAACCTAACACTTCTTTCTCTGTTGAAAAGTTCAAAATCGTTTATAAATATCTCTTTGAACTTGTGTGCTATGAAACCTTTAAAAATGTTGAAATCAAAAACTTCAAACTGATTATTTGTCAACTTTTCAATCTTTTCTTTCTCATATTTGGAAGAAGAAAAAACTAAAACCTTATATTCAGAGTAATTTTTTCTGTAGAATTCCAAAAAATTCAAAAAGCTCAATTCCTTAACAGGTAAAGGTTCAAAAAGATTAAAATCAGGTTCAAGTTTTAAAATCTCATCAGAAAAGTCAACTATTTTGTAATCAGAAAAAAATTTTTCAAAATCAATAACTTTAGAACTGTTCCTGTCAAAATCTGGCGATATAAATATTTTTTCAACATTTTCCAAACTCAATTGTGTATCAAGGGAAAACTTTCTGATCGATTCTATATTTTCACCATCAAGTTCAATCCTGTAAGGTTCACCTCCATAAGGATAAAGATCTATTATAAAACCTCTAACAGCGAACTCTCCATATTCAAAAACATTGTCAACCCTTTCAAAGTTCAAGATTTCAAGTTTTTCTATAAATTTTTCAACATCAAGCTTATCACCTTTTTTTAACACTATACCTTTTTCATCAATATACTCTTTTTCAGGGAATTTAAAATCTTTTATCTTTTTTTGTGAAACAATGTTTTTCCCAAACTTTTTTAAAAGAAAAAGTTTTTTGTAAAAATCATCTTCACTTCCACTATCGAGAAAAGCTATTTCATCAAAAAGAAAATTGTTGAAGTGTTCAAAAAGATAGGTCGACTCATCATAAGAATTAAGAATAACAAGATATTTCTCTTTTGATCTTTTAATCTTTTCAGTTAAAATGAAAGGTAAAACTTCTGGAATTATTTTTTCACTTTTAATATTTTTGAATTTTTCCAAAATATTTTTTATTTCTGTTGACATAAAACTTCTTTTCAGTTAAGTTATTATATATGTATAAAATTTTTCTTTCAATACTCGTTCTAATATTTTTAAGCTGTTCTATGGATTATTCACTTGAAAAAGCAACTCTCACATACATAGGTTTTGATTTTTCAAACAAAGGTACAAACGCTGATCCATCTTTAAATGATATTATTGCAATAGTAGACTATAACCCTTCATATTCAACTGTTTCCCGTGATGGATACATATATTTCCTTATAAATGAAAAAACAAGAAAACAGGATATAATAGATCTTAAAGAAGCACCTTTCAATTCTGTTGATAGAGTTTCCTACTCTATGTTTACAGATACAATATCTCCACCCATACTCGCAGGGCACCTATACATTATAAAATGTAAGGATGGATACGCAAAAGTTTATATCCATTCTTTTAGAGGAGAAAATCTTTTAAGGTTACAGGTGAATGTAATCTACGAATTTTCTTTCGATTCTATATTTTAACTTCCGCAAATTTCAGGGTATTTACTTTTAGCCTTTTCAAAACCAAATTTAACGGCTTTTATATTCATTTCAAGAAAATTCTTTGGAACATTTTTTTCTACAGATTTTAATACACTCTCCTCTGAAAAATATTTCCCAACAACTGTAACTATCCCAACTGAAATCATATTTGAGAAAAGTTCAGAATCAGCCAGTTCTTTTGACATTTCAGATATTGGGAAGGAGAGAATCCTTTTATCCAACTGATCGTAATTTTTAACATAGAAACTATCTATTATTAGTTTCCCATCCTCTTTTAACTCTTTTGAATAACGATCATAAGCTTCCTGTGAAAGGCATAAAAGTATATCAGCGGCAGCGATTTCAAGAGTGTATATATCTCCGTCATCAATTATAACATCAGCCTTTGAAAGTTCACCTCTCGCAGCAGCACCATAGATTTGCGATTGAACAACATTCAGATCTGAAAAAATTCCGGCAGCCTCAGCAATAACTTTCGCTGCAAGAATTATCCCCTGACCTCCACTACCAGCCAACCTGATTTCTGCTCTCATTTCTCACCCCTTTTTGCTTTTTCTATAACATTTTTTTCATAAGTTTCAACATACTCATCTCTCTGTTCATCAACGAAAATACCGATTGGAAATTTTCCCTTTTTCTCCTCTTCACTCATTTCCTGCCATTTTTTCAAAGAAACAGCCCTTTCGGCAACAAAATCAAGCATCTGGTATGGCTCTTTCATCTTATTCCTTCTTCCAAACTGTGTTGGACAGGTAGCCATAACTTCTACAACTGAAAAACCTTTGTGTGACAATGCTTTCTCCATAACATTATCAAGAAGAGCGATATGGTAAGCATCAGCCCTTGCTACAAAGGAAGCTCCAGCACCTGTTGCGAGTTTAACTATATCAAAAGATGGCTCAACATTACCATAAGGTGCTGTTGAAGCGTAGTAATTTATTGGAGTTGTAGGGGAATATTGACCACCGGTCATTCCATAAATATTGTTATTAAAAATTATCGCTTTTATATCAATATTTCTTCTACAAGCATGAATAAAATGGTTTCCACCTATAGCAACAGCATCACCATCACCCATTACATCGATAACTGTCAGTTCAGGTTTTGCCATCTTGATTCCTGTTGCAAATGTTAAAGATCTTCCATGAGTTGTATGAAGAGTATTCATATCGAGATAACCTGGTGTTCTACCAGAGCAACCAATACCTGAAAGAACTGCAATCTTATTTTTATCAAGTTTCAACTTCTCGATAGAACGAAGTAATGAACCAACAATTATTCCATGTGCGCATCCGGGACACCATATATGTGGAAGTTTATCGGTCCTAAGATAATCAAAAATATGTTCATTAAACATTCATAACCTCCCGAATCTTTGATAAAATCTCTGTTGGAGTTATAAATTCTCCATTTGCTCTACCAAGGAAATCAACTTTCGTTTTAACTCCACATGCTCCTCTTTCAACTTCACCTACAATTTGACCCAAATTCATTTCAGCTACCAAAAACTTTTTACATTTTTTTGAAAGTTTTTTTATCCTTTCATAGTTGAAAGGCCACAAGGTAATAGGTCTAAAAAGCCCTGCTTTTATGTTTTCCCTTCTCGCATCCTTTATTGCTCTCATAGCACTTCTTGCAACGGATCCATAAGCAACAACAATTATTTCTGCATCCTCAACCATCCTTTCCTCATACCAGTCAAAATTTTTTCTGTTTTTCAATATTTTATCTCTCAACCTTTCCTGAAGTTTTTCAACAGTATTTGGGTTTGATGTTGGGAATCCAGTTTCATCATGAGTTAATCCTGTAATATGAAACCTGTAACCCTCACCATAGGAAGCGAGTGGAGGAACAAGTCCATACTTGTTATCAAAAGGTTTATACTGTTCACTCTGAACTGAAGGTTTTACTCTATCTATTATTTTATAGTTTTTAGCTTCATCAAGAATAACCTTTTCCCTCATATGGGCTATTATCTCATCGGTCAAAAGAATAACTGGTGTTCTATACATCTCTGAAAGGTTAAAAGCTTCAAAAGTCAATTTAAATGTTTCCTGAACCGAACATGGAGTCAGAGCGATTATCTGATGATCCCCATGTGTTCCCCATCTTGCCTGCATAACATCACCCTGTGAAGGATATGTTGGCATTCCTGTTGAAGGGCCACCTCTCATAACATTTACTATAACGATTGGGATCTCTCCCATAACAGCAAAACCTATATGTTCCTGTTTTAGAGAAAAACCGGGACCACTTGTTGCTGTCATAGATTTGACTCCAGTCAAAGATGCACCTATTGCAGCACCAATTCCACCTATCTCATCCTCCATCTGGATGAATTTTCCCCCAACCTTTGGAAGTTCTTTCGCCATTCCTTCAGCTATTTCTGACGATGGTGTTATAGGATAACCACCATAAAATTTGCATCCACTCATTATAGCTGCTTTAACAACAGCATCGTTTCCTGACATCAATTCTATATTAGGCATCACTTCTCCTGTTTTATCATTGTTTTTCCACTCTTATCTATAAAAACTATAAGAGGGAATCTGTCTATATCTATTCTAAAAAGAGCTTCACTTTTAAATTCCTTAAAAAGAACGGGTTCAATAGATTTAACTTTACTACCATACAAACTACCAAGTCCACCAAATGCAAGAAAATATATTTTACCATATTTTTTATGTATATCAACATCTCTTTCACCTTTACCTATTGTTGCAATGACACCATTTTCAAAAAGAAAAGGTAAAAATCTATCCATCCTTTTTGAAGTTGTTGGACCAAAAGATAAAAATCCTTTCTCATTTTTTTCAGTTGGTCCGGCATGGTATATTATACTATCTTTTAAAAATGAAGGGAAAATTTTCTTTTTCTCCATTTCATTCAAAACTCTATCTCTTGCAACATATATTGTTCCAGATAAAAAAAGATGATCACCTGCTTTAAGTTTTTTTATTTTTTCTATATCAGAACTTTTCAAATCTTTCATAGATATAAAACTCCAACCCTTTCCTGAAAACAGTTGAACTGTATAGATAAAGGAAGAGTCGCTATATGTCTTTCTTTAATAATTACTCTGCAATCAATAACAGTTTTCCCAAAACCAAGACCACCAAATCCAGTTTTTACATTTAAAGAATCTTTCAAAATTTTTTCACTCAATTTTTTTTCAAAATCTTTTCTGTTATGGTTAAATTTTCCGGTTAAAGCCAACTTAGAAAAAAAGAGAGATTCTAAACTACTCTTACCAACACCTATTCCTAAGATATAAGGTGGACATCCTCTATCTTTTGCTTCTTTTACACTTTTTACAACTATTTCAGAAATATCTTCCAAAGAAAAGGATGGATTTAGCATAAAAAGTTTTGAAAGGTTTTCACTTCCACCACCCTTTGCCATCAAAACTATCTTTACATTCTTTCTTTTGCTCTGAAAGATGTAAACGGATGGAGAATTTGAGTATTTTCCTTTAAAATCTATTATTGAATATCTGAAACCAAATTTTTTAGTTTCTGAATTTATTCTTTTTTTAAGTTCATCCTCTATATCAAAATCGAAACAGAAATTTGAAGGTATCTCTATGAAAACTGAAAGATGCCCTGTGTCCTGACAAAGAGGTGTTCTGTTTTTAAAAGATAATCTGTTATTATCAACATAGGCATCTATAAAAAGTTTTTCAATATCACTTTTAGGCTTCTCTTTTAAAATCTCTTTTTTTACAAAAGTGGATGGATTTATACTTATTTCCCTGTATAAATTTACAATCTTATCAACTACATTTTTATCAATCTTTTTCAAGAGGAACCTACTTGAAATTATTTAACTTCTTCTTTCTCTTCTTCACAAACATGAACCTGAATAGCAAAATCTGGACATCTCATCTCACACATATGGCATCCTATACAATCATCAGGTCTTGCAGCAAAAACCTTTCTATCCTCACCAATCTCAAGAACATTTTTCGGACAATAGTGAACACAGAGTGAGCACCCCTTACAAAGATTTTTAAAAATTTTATGTGTATATCTCTTTTTCATAATACCTCATTTTTTTGATTATATGATTTTATAAAATGGGAAATTAAAGTCAATAGAAAATTTTTAACTTATGCAATAAATGGTATTTTATATTTTCAGTCCAAAATGGAATCTTTGAATTTTTTACTGTTCTCTAAAACTTTTTCTTCCGAAAAATTCGCATAGCAGTATACACAAAGGTGCAAACATGTGTTATACTGGCCTATATCTTTGCTAATTATACAATGGCAATCCTCTCTCTGACCTTTATCTTTCAACCTTAAATCATCTATTTCGAAAAGTCCGTTCGTATAACCCAAAAACTCCATAAGTTCACTATCATTGTTGAACAACCTTACCATAAGAGTATCATCAACACATTTGTTATGTTTTATATTCAGCTTTTCAAGTTCAATATTCTCAGCACATGTTGCAGGTGTCAGATTGAATTTTTCAGCAATCTCTGATATCTTTTTTGCCATTTCGATTTTTTTTGCATCATCGAACTCAATATAATTAATTTTTTTCCTATTAAGATTGTTTGTTACCTTAGAGTATAGAGAAATGTCTGCAAAACTGAAAACAAGTTTTTCAGTGTATTTGTATAATTTTTGGGCAACATTGTTTATCCTGTTTTCAAGTTCATCTATTCCCAAACTATCAGTTAATATAAGTGGATCAAAACGCCATATGACCTTTTCCTTTCCTATCATCTTTGAAAGTTTTTTGAATGTTGATATTCTTTCATTCAAAGAGGGAACATTCGGTTCAAAATTTTCTTTTTCATAATCGTTCAGTGTGAACTGAAAATAGTAGTTTATATTTTTCTCATCAAGGTATTTTAACTTGGGAATGATAGGTTTTGGATTTTTTGTCCAGAAAACGACAACCCTTGTTTTTTCAAAAGAAACATAACTTTTCTTATTGTTGAAAGGATTAGTCCAAACAACATATCCTTTTCTCAAAGAATCAAAAAACCAATCGGAGTAAAATGCTGGAATATCTGTTGCCCTGCTTGCGGATATTATCACCGGAGCGCTTGCTTCAACAGTTTCCCCATTAATCTTTAAATGAATTTTTTCCCATTTTATCGCTTTCATTTACACCTCTTATTTTAAAAGCTTTTTGAATATTGTTCAACAAATTTTTATATGTTTTAACTTCGCCATTATAACAAACATTGTATCCTCTTGAAGTAATTGCAGTATAATATTCTCTCATTGGACTAATAAAATAAACTTTTAAGAGTGATACCAAATCTTTTTTAGCAATGATTTTGAAATTAACTTTAAAATTATCATATAAATCTTCTAAACAGTTTTTAAAAATAAAATAATTCTCCTGTGAGAAACAATCCACCGTTTTACTTTTACAACTTTCCAAATACAGCATACAGGGTATAGGAAGAAGAGGGCTAAACTTTTTGTTCTCATTAAAAAATTCATTCAACTCCCTGTTCATTATTATGGGTAAAAAGTTACTTTCATTCCTGCTAACAACTTTATCGCAAACATCTGATAAAAAAATCAGACCATCATCTTTTAAATAATTTATACATTCTTCAAGAAGTATCTTGTAATTTTGTTCATCGTTTCCAACCCTATAAAGTTCGTTTATAAAATTGAAAGAAAGGATTATATCGTATTTACCATTGATTAAACTTTCCATCTTTTTTATATCTTTTGAAAAAGAATTCTTTTCATTCAAATCACATATAAAATAGTTGTATTGACATTTAAAATTGTGTTCATTATTAAAATATCTAAAATATTCATAAAACTTTTTTGCCATATTCTCATTTGCATCTATCAAATCTACATATATTTTTTTGGATTTTAAACCGTATTTCTCAAAGGAATTTAACAATCCAAAGAATTCTCCTCCAATTCCACTCCCAATATCAAGGATCCTTATACTTTCTTTATTTTTCAAAATATTCAGATAAGATGTAGTTGAAAGTATATTGCTAAAAACAGAGTAGGAGTGGCATTTACTTCTTAAAAAATAAGTTCCAAAATAATAGCTGACATTTTCTAAGTTGGAATTTTTGAATGTTTTAATCTCTTTTGACATCTGTCTGTATACACCACCCAAACTGTTAATCCTGTCTATGATTTTACCATTTATAATTATATTGTTCACATTCCCTCCCTATTAACACTAATTGTGTTTTTTTAAAAAATTAAAAATTTTTCTTCTTTTTTAAAATTTTTCTGTAAAACAAACCTGTTCCCGGAATTCCTAAACTGAATGATTTTTCTTTACCATTTGTAAATTTGAGACCGGGTACTCCAAATGAAAAACTAATGCCACCTTTGTTTATGTTTAACCAACTAAAAGGTAAAATCTTAATAGTTCTTCTGAATCTTATTGTCATTACTTCTCCTTTTTAAAAAACTAAAATTTTTCAAATATCTAATTTTTTCTTCAATAAAACATTTTTTTAGAAAATTTTAAAATTCTTTTATTCTATTACTTATAAAAAAATCTTCTCTTCTATAAAGAAATTCCTTTTTTTTCTTTGTATCGAATACTGTGTAACAATTACCTTCATCTATTTTTTCTATAATTATTATTTTTTCTAAAAACTCTGCTTCTTTTGTTTTCATATAGTCTTTTATAAACTCAAGAAAGCTTTTTGCTTTTAAGTCAAAAAAACCTTCCATATAAAATTTAAATTCATCAAAAGAAATATTATATTTTTCCAAACTGTCCCCTACCATTTTATTTAAAATCCATGTATTGTAACCGAATTCTTCAGTAAATAAAAATTCTAAAATTATAAAACACTCTTTATACTTTTTTTCTTCAAAATATTTGCTAAAAGCAAAAACAAAAAGATAGTTATAAAATAAATCTTGGTATTTATAAATATATTTTTTGTAATTTCCTATTATCCTTTGAGTTAAGATTTTTAAAACTGGTTCTTTACTTTCATATCCTTCTACCAACTCTTCAGAAATTTTTGTGAAAATATTTTTTATCTCATCCACTAAAAAACCTCCTTTAAAAAATTAACAACTACTTTTAACAAATACTTTTTTTTGATGAAAATAAAAAAATATGTAATTTTTTTTGAGTTTACCTTTTTATAATAAAAATTACGATAATTATCAGAATTATTACACCCAAAGGAAAAGAACCTAAGAAATATATAAATTTTATTACAAACATAAGAATAATGAAAAGGAGGAACATTAAACCTAAAAATTTGATAAATTCTTCCATTTTTATCCTTTGTTATAAGTTAAAAGAAAGAAATGAATTTTGATGTTCTTTTTTAATAATTTTAATTTGGAAATATAAAGAACATATCTACATAATACAAACTACTTTTTTTAGAAAAATTTCAAATTTTATTTTTGGATTATTTCTTTTTCTTCATAAAGGAAAGTAAAATTTAATTTTTAAAACCAAATTTTTTCTTTTACATAAGCAAATAGTAAAATATCCATTAATGATAATTTTTTGAACAATTCTTACTATTATAAATTCTATAAAATTAAAAGAATTAAATAAACCAATCTATATTTAAAAATCAAAAAGTTATTCAAAACTTTTTTCATACAAAAGTGGTAGACACTCAAAATTCGCTCTTGTTGAGTATTTCAATGGTGTTAGCCGCTTTTCCATATCACAAGACTTCTTTCAGAAAACCCCTTTTACGAGTTTATTAGAAGCTTTGATTTGCACGGCTTTATAAAGCAATGTAGGATAAATAAAGGCCGGCGCCTTATTGGCGTCGACCTTATGAAGCTCTTATTTGAGCTTCGGAAGCGGTCCAGCCGCTTCCCCAGGAACCCCGAGTTCCTGTTAAATTACCGTTGAAACCACAACGGTAATCATAAAGAACAGACGCTCTGGCGTCTCTTCCCTTAGTTGTCGACGTCCCTTGGACGCGACAACTATGATGATGATGTTGTTAGCATCACCCCTAATGAACTCCCTTCACGGGAGTTCATTAGTATAGTTTCCATACCACAAATGGTGCGATTAAGACGTGCTGTTCCATCTCCAACAAAATTATTTACAGGATTACAAATGTTTCCATACCACAAATGGTGCGATTAAGACGGACAACAGAGGATGGAGTGTTGCCCATAAGTTGGCAATAAACGTTTCCATACCACAAATGGTGCGATTAAGACTCTGATAGAGCATGGAGCGGATATCCATGCAAACAACGAGTTTCCATACCACAAATGGTGCGATTAAGACGAATAATGAAGAAGCATTGAGATATGCTTGTGTTAGTGGTCATTTGTTTCCATACCACAAATGGTGCAATTAAGACTCAAGTGAATGAATCGACATATGTTGATCCGAGAACTGGGTTTAGTTTCCATACCACAAATGGTGCGATTAAGACCAAAATCTTGGTACAAAAGTACCAAGATGAGATTTCTAAGGTTTCCATACCACAAATGGTGCGATTAAGACGCATATAAAGAAAGTTTTAAAACTCCATATGAGTTGCTTGTGTTTCCATACCACAAATGGTGCGATTAAGACGTAGTACTTTATAACCCGGTTCAGGTGAATGAGTCAACATACATGTTTCCATACCACAAATGGTGCGATTAAGACGGAAAGAGATTATACTCCCTTCCGAGTATGATATTAAACAGTTTCCATACCACAAATGGTGCGATTAAGACATAAAAGTCTTTGATGAAAAAGAGTATACGATGACAAGTTTCCATACCACAAATGGTGCGATTAAGACGGTATATCTGAGTCAGAGAAGGAAAACTTTTACAAGGGTTTCCATACCACAAATGGTGCGATTAAGACAAGGATATGACGGCGGTGGTTGGATTGGATATGATTTCTGGTTTCCATACCACAAATGGTGCGATTAAGACAAAAAATTTAATCTTGAAGTTGAATTAACAGATGAAAATATGTTTCCATACCACAAATGGTGCGATTAAGACGTGGAAGAATTAAGGAAAGTTGACGCAACTAAAGCGCGTTTCCATACCACAAATGGTGCGATTAAGACAGATGCATACTGTAGGGAGTATGTATTAATATCAAAAGAGTTTCCATACCACAAATGGTGCGATTAAGACGCATGGATAGTTATGCGCTATCTATTATTACCGGCTTTACAGTTTCCATACCACAAATGGTGCGATTAAGACATAAATAAAAGAGGCGAAATGAAATTAAGAATGCTTAGAGTTTCCATACCACAAATGGTGCGATTAAGACAATTGGTAAAAAAGAAATGATAATAGGATTAGTATCTGAGGTGTTTCCATACCACAAATGGTGCGATTAAGACGGATAGAGCGTTTGCTCTATCCTGTTTTAGTCCCTAACTAGTTTCCATACCACAAATGGTGCGATTAAGACAGGATATTAAAATTAGTTTTATTATATACTTAAAAGCAAAAAAAGTCAATATTTTTCTGTCTATCTATGGTAGAGCAAAAAAGTAGGGGGTTAGACAGAAAATTATCATAGTTATATTTTATTTTATAAATAACAAATTAAAAAAAACTATCACATTGTTGACACATTTTTTATTTTGTAGAGAAATTACTTATTAGTTATAAGTTATAATTCTTCTTTTTTTTCTTCTTGGGTTTCTTTTATTTTAATATTATTATAAGTTTTGAAAGCATACCTGATTTCAAAAAAACTATTCATTTTTAATAATTCTTTCGATTTGTTTATTGTCGAAACAACATTTTTCAATATCTCACTTGAATTTGTAGTGCCTTTGTCAATTATAAGATCAAAAGCATATTTACTTATACTATCATTTTTTATTAAATCTTCATAGGCATATTCTTTTTTAAAACTTGTGTTACATAATTTAACATATTTGTTATTCAGATCCTTATTTAGTTTTAGAAGTTCTTTTGTTTTATAAGTTTCCTCTTTATTCTCTTTTAATTTAATTTTGAACTCTTGCAAATCCTCTTCAACTTTTAAATTAAAATTTTCTAAATTACTTGATAAAAATGTAGTATCATTTTCAATGATTCTTATATATTCTTTAATTTTTTTATCTGGTTTCAAATAAACTTCTAAAAGTAAATCTTTTTCATCGTTCATATCTTTATAATATTTAATGTCTTTTAAATTGTTCAAAACTTTTTGCAAAATTTCAGGTTTAGTTCTTTCCAAGGATTCTATAATATCAGATCTTTCCTTTATGCCTATTTCATTTAATATATTTTCTACAACTGTTTTGTTAGTGTTTAATTCTTTTTTGTTTTTATAGTAAAATAGCAATCTAATAATTTTTTTTAACATATTTATATTTCTAACCGAATTTGGATTCTTCTATTTATAGTCCTTTTTTCATTTGTATTGTTGCAATATTCTATTAGATTATTTACTTCTTCTGTTGAAAAATTAACGAGTATATAATTCCATATTTCATCTTCAAAAAGATTATACACATTTTCATTTTCAATAGATTTTATTCCTTTTATTTTAACAAGATAATCTTTTACAAATTCTATATTTGGAGAAAAGAAAGATTTGCCTGCTGGAAGAATCATCACTTCATTAAAAATTGGATATTTATCTAACAAATGATTCTCTACTATTAAATTAACAATTTCTTTTGCTCTATCAAGTGACAAATTCCAATTATCATAATCAAAACGATATTTTCTTATTTCACTTGATTTTGCAAAAGGCCGATTATCTGTGTGTCCTATTATAAGGATATTTTTTATAGTTTTTTTTCTCTTGGTTATTTTTTCATATTCTAAAATCTGATTATTTATTGATTCAAATGCTTGATTAATCATTTCCAATGCTTTCTTTCTATCTTTGAATCTATATTCTCCATAATTAAACAGATCTTGCTCACTTATAACATATTGAGTTTTATTTCTAAACATATTTTGCTGAATTATACCTTCATATTTTTTGCTTGTTCTCATATATATTGCAGAGATAAAAATGAAAACCAAAATAAGAGCAAATGATAAATCAAAAATAGATCTAAAAGGATCATGATTTTGCATTAATTAACTCCTTTTAAAAATACCAAAAATGTTTTTAGAACTTTTTTCTTGATTCATTTGTTCATTTTGCTTTAATTCGTCTATCTGGCTCAAAATAGAATGATCAATTTTTTCAATAGTTTTAATTAAATCTTTAAAAGATAACTTATAATTTTCAAATGATATTTCAACCCTTTCTATCGAATTTTTTATTTCAACCAAATTATTTATAAGTTCAACATTATCTGAAGTGGTTATTTCATTTTTTTGTGTATCTATTTTTTGTAATATTTGATTGTTTAAGGAAATTAAATCATTTCTCAATTCTTTAATGTTTTTTGAAAATATTTCATCAAATTTTGTATAGTTGTTTTCTTCAATCTGTGTATCTATTTTTTGTAATATTTGATTGTTTAAGGAAATTAAATCATTTCTCAGTTCTTTAATGTTTTTTGAAAATATTTCATCAAATTTTGTATAGTTGTTTTCTTTAATCTGTGTATCTATTTTTTGGAAAAATTCATTTTTTATTGAGATTATTTCTTTTTTTACATCTGGTATATTTTCATTAAAAACTTTATCAATTTTTGAATAGAATTTACTAAGTAATTCTTCTACCAATTTATTATAAGACGAAAATACTTTTTCATTCATATCATCAAAAGAATTTGCTTTTTCATTTAGATTTTTTGCTAAAATATTAAGTTCTTCTGTATATTTATTGATTTTCTCAATATGAGAATTTAAAAGTTCCAATTGTTCAACATTATTCTGTTTGTCTAAAATTAGTTTATCAATAACCCCACCTAAAGTTCTATTTAAGTTTTCAAAAGTGGTCTTTAATTCTATTTTTTCTTCAAATAATTTCTGTTCTATTTTATTAAAATCTTTTATCGTTAGATTAAAATTATCTGTTACCATTCTTAAATTATTAGAAAACGGTTCAAAATTGATTATCATATTCTTAAAATAGTCCATAATATTTTTTATGGATTCTTCAGTATTTAAAACCGATTTTTCAAAACTTTCAGTATTTTCTATCAATAAAATCCTTATACCTTCTATTTCTTTTTGAATACATATGTTTTTCAAAAATTGAATCGTCAGTATAATTAAACATAAGATTATCCCAATAATACTTGTACCTAAAGCAAAGTTTGCTCCCTGTAACAAATTGAAAATATATCTAATGTCATTATCAGTATTAAAATATTCCGAGTTTTGTTCGAAGGTAGTGTTTTCATAACTATTATTATAAGAATTATTATCTAAAAAAGCAGCATTATTTCCCATGGAATTAAAAGTAATCGCAAGTCCCACAAATGTTCCCAAAATCCCTAGAAGTATAAGATTGCCAACTCCAACATTACAGATGTATTTGTTCTTTAAAGTATCAATAATATTATTAACATCAACTAAACTTTTTAACAGTTTATTATTTTCAGCTTTAACAATATATTTTAAATCTTCGTTCTTAAAATTTTCATCTTCTTCATTACCTATCATTTCTTCTTGTTCTTGACTTAAGAAATTTTCTCTACTAAGTTTTCTTTTACTAGATTTTTTTTCAAAATATTCAACAAGTTCTTTTCTAATTTTTTCAATTTTGTTGTATTTTGAAAAAATTTCCCCTAAAAGAAGAAAACTATAAATAAACATTATTAAATAAAAACCATAATTCATAAGTAAGGTTAGGAAGGTTTTTGACATTTTTAACTCCTATTCTTCAAGTTCTGTATAATTTTCGTATGTATTATTTGAATAATATTCTGAATCTTTAGACCTTTTTACTCTTTCTGCAGTTTCTTCAGCTCTATCTTTTAATTCTTTATATCTTGTTTTTTTGAACATTTCATTAATTTTTCTTACAAGATCTTTATAAATTTTTTTACTCCATCTTTTTGTTAAATAATAATGCAAAAATAAATTAAAAATATAATCCTCATCATCAAAATCTTTTTCTATTAGATGTTCAACTAAAGGATTTTTTGATTCAAGGTCTTTATTAATAGCTTCGAACCAATACTTAAGCAAATATCCTGTTTCTTCAATAAAATCATTAATTTGAATCAGAAGATCAAATCTTTGCTCATTTATTCTAGCAATAGATGCACAAAATATCTCTTTTATATATTTATTTTTGCCATACCTATTTGTGTTTTCTGGTGTATGAGTTTCTTCTAATGATGATATGATTTTTTTATAGTTATTTAAATTAATTTTAAATGGATTCCTTTTTAATATTTCTTTATAGTTTTTATCATAACCTCTATAATTGGTTTCAAGTGATATAAAAAAGTCCTTAATAAAATTCTCAACGGTTTCATCATCACCTTGTTCAACAATTTTACATAGAATTTTTAAAGCTTTTTCAAAAGATTCACAATCCTCTTTTTCTTTTAAACTTCTAATAAGACTATTTAATTTTTCACAATCTTCTGGATTATATTCGTCAATAAATTCATAATATAATAGTTTGTCCTCATCAGTTGATTCTTGCTTTTCTAAAAGATTTCTTAATATCTTTCTATCATCATCATCAAAATCGATTTCTTTATTTAGTTTGAGATCTAAAAATATTTCCTTAAAATATTCTCTACTTTCTTCTGTGTAGCTTTCTGCAATTCCATATTTTAAAAAGAATTTTTTTACAGAATTGTTGTTTATAATAAGTTCATTAATTATATCTTTGAATGTTTGTTGGCTTATTTGATTTTGTTTTATAAAATTTAACTGCGTTATCGTTGAATGTAATAAACCCGGTGCGGCATTCTGCCCCATATCAAGAATAATTTTCTTTGCTTTTTCTTGAGCATATCTATTTTTAGTTTTGTATAATTTATATACTTGTTCACAAACAGCCCTTGAATTCTTAAAATCCCCTTGCATATCATCTATTTTTGTTTCATCATCATTAAATAAATTTTTCATTTTTACTCCATTAATTGAACTTTAACTGTTTCATTGTTTATAATTATTTCATACTGAGGAACCCTATCTCTTTCACCCTTTTCATATCTACATTTAAATGTAACATCCGTACCTTTTTCATATTCTCTACCTAAATCGATATAATCCCTTCTTAATGGAATAAAAGTACTTATTATTTTTTCATCTATTTGTTCTTCACCATTTGTATCTTCACCAGCATACAGTTGAATTAAAAGTTTTCTGGATCTATTAGTTGTCCTAAATTCACTGACAATATCCTTTGATAAATTTTTTGTTCCCAACACTTTTTTAAAACCATTCTTGAGTTTTAAATAATATGCATCAGATGGTGGTTCAGAAATAAATTTCTCATCCAAAATTCTAAGAGCACTATATATACTTGCTCCTAACGCAACCATATTTTGCGTCTCATTTACAGGTATTACAACTTTATCTTCTCCAAATTCTCTTTTCATTTTTTCTTGAATTAATTGCATTTCTGACATACCACCAACCATTAGAATATAATCTATATCTTCTTTGTTTATATTCGTTTTTTCTAATAAAATTTCAATAGGTTTAAAAACATTTGAAGGACTTTCATGGTTGTTTATAAAATCATCTAAGAGCTCAGCAAATTCCTCTTTTTCTATTTCTATTTTTAATCCATAACTTTTATTATTTATATCAAGTTCTAAATTAGTTATATATTCTGATTTTCCTCTTATAAAAGCATTATTTGCATTTTCTTTAAAATCTGTAGCTAAATTTATTAATTTTGCTCTAATTCTTTTTTTATCGTGAATTGACAATTCAACATCATTTAGTTCTTTATAGTTATCAATAAATCTTTCGAGAAGATATCTTGCTATTTTTTCATCAAAATCGCTACCAGCAATATCTGTAAATCTGTTAACTTTTTTTATTTTAAAATCTACATCTCTTATAGTATCAACTTTATTTTTTTCTGTTTTTACCTCTACAATAGTAAGATCAAGTGTTCCACCACCTATATCATATACTAAAACAAGAGGGTTTTTATTAAGATCAATATCATCTCTATCCTCTTCAATCTGCTTGGATAGATATCCGAGAAGAGCAGAGATAGGTTCACTAAGAATAATATTTTTTATATCTTCACCTAATACAATTGAGTTCATATTTAAAGCTTTTTCAATTGCTTTTATTGTGTGTTCTTTTTGTTTTATATTAAAGGAAGCTGGAACCGTAACTGTTAAGCCATCAATTTTTCCATGCTTTAATATTGAATTTTTAATCAAATAATCTATATAAAGTGCCGAAACATCAGAAGGGGTGAAAATTTTACCATCAAATTCCCAAGGAACTATATCTTTACCTATTTTTCTTTTGACATTTGATAAACAATTTTCTATTTTTTCTATTGGACCTCTTTCAAACGCTTCAAGCCCGACAATAGGGCCATTATTTGAATAATAAAAAAACGACTCAAGTTTATTTCTTCTTTCTATAATTTCCCCTGAAGCATTTTTTTGAGGGATGTATAAAATATTTGAATAATAGTTTTTGTTATTCTGTCCCAAATTAGCTTTAGATATAAGAGTAGTTGTTGTACCCAAATCGATACCAAAAAAATTTTCAGGCATTAAATACCCTCCTTAATTAAAAATTAAATCAAGTTTTTTTAATATATTATCTATTCTCTCATTTAACTTTTTAATTTCATATAATTCTTTTTTTATTCTTCTATTTTCATTTTCATAAACTTTAAAAAAATATTCTCTGTTAAGAATAAAATCAATAAATATATTAGTATAAAAACGTTTAATCGAATAACTATCTGACTTCTCCTTAATAATTAGTTCTATATTTTCGTTTTCTGATATCAATTCATAAGAAATTTTTTCCTTACAACCTCTAATTGGTTCTTCAAACTGTTTGATTCTATTTTCATAGATCATGTTTTTTTCACTTAAAATTGGGTATATTTTAGATATTTCTAAATCCTTTTCACTTAAAGGTTGGAATTTTATATTTTTTATGTTATTCATTTCAATAAAACTTTGTTTAACAATTGTAAAATCTTCCTCTTTTTCACAAACAATTATCATTTCATAATAATCAGAATCTTTTATATGTTTTTCAATCTCATAAAGTATAGTTTCTATTGAATCTTTTCCAAAATCATCATAATTATTTACAATTTCTGAAAAAGTTATTTTTTTTCCTATTTTTTCAGTACTTGCAATATTCAAAAGTCCTGATTCATTTTTGAAAAATATATACTTTACATCTATTGGTTCTATTTCTGATCTTTTTGATTTGTTATCGTTTATACTTATAAGGATTTGTTGTTCTTTTTCGTTCTTCCTTTTATAAACAGAAAATGAGTTCTCTTCAAAAAATATGATCATTTTGTTATAATTTTTATTGGCTTCCATTTTTTAAAAAACTTCTCCTCTAATTTTTTCAAATTCTCTTCTAATAATTTCTTTTCTTTTTTTTTCTCTTCAATTACTTTTTTTATCTCTTCCATATAGTTTTTCAAAAGGTTTTATAAATTTAAGAATTTTATAATTTAAAATTGATTCTACATATTTACTGATTTTAGACAAATCTTTCTGAATTTCTTCTTTTTCTTTCTTTAAGTTAATTATTTCTTTTTCCAGATTTTCATTTTTATTTTTTAATTGTTTAAGTTCATTATCTTTAATTATTGATTCTACATATTTACTGATTTTAGAAAAATCTTTCTGAATTTCTTTTTTTTCTTTCTTTAAGTTAATTATTTCTTTTTCCAGATTTTCATTTTTATTTTTTAATTGTTTAAGTTCATTATCTTTAATTGTTGATATTTTCTGATTTAAATTTTCAATTTCTTGTGCTATCTTCTTAACCTCCTCATCTGTCTGAATTAATTCTAACTTAAAATTTTTGAAATTTTCAGAAATATTTTTTTCAGAATCATTTATTTTTTTCTCCAAGTTATTAATTAATCTATTATTTTCTTCTTTAGTTTCCTCAATTGTTTTATAAAGCATTTTAATGTCAATACTCTTAAGTGAGTTTATTTGAAACTCAATCAATTCCTTCATTTTTATTTCTGTTTGACTAAGAGTATCTTCATTCACTTTTTTAGATAATCTTTTGTTAATTTTTTCTATTTCTAAAATGTCCTTAATTTTTTGAGAAATTTTTTGAATTAGATCATTATATTTTTTATATTCTTTTTCAAAATCAAAATTTTCAACATTATGTTTTTCTGCAATTTCTATCTTTTCTTTTAGTCTTTTCAACAAATCTGCTAGTTCTTCTTTTTTTTCTTGAAATTTTAAATCATCAATTTTAATTTCATCCATTTTGGCCTCTTACCTTTTTTAATTATCTAAAGGAATCAAAAGTGCTTTTATTATTATTTTTGTTTTTGTTTTATAACCAAACTTTTTAACCTTAAATTTAAACTCAGGAAATTCTTTAGTAAATGGAGAATAACCCCCATCATATTCATATTCAGAAACAGGATCTCTATCTCTGTTTAAAATGACAATTTCTTTATCAGGATATTTCCATACCTCATTATTTAAGATTTTAGAATAAAATTTTATCGGATCATCTCCATTTTCAGAATAAATTTTACAATGTTCATATACTATGTTTTTTATTTTTTCATTCAATTCTTCAATAGTTTTATTTAACTTTTCAACATTGATTTTGTTTATTTCAGTCTTGGAAGATTCATAAAATTCTATTTTGTGTTTTAATTTACTAATCTCTTTTTCTGTTTTTTCTTGATATTCTTCAATTACAATTATTAGTTTTTTCAATAATTCAATGTCTATTTTATTAATCATAAAAAACCTTAAATTTTAGATTTTCTAAAATATTTTTATATTTGAAAGATATATTATATGAATTTATTAAGTAAACATTCTCAGGATCGAGCGAAAAAATCATTTCTATAACTTCACTCTTACTAGGATGAGTATATATTTCATAAGTTTCCATATCACAATTAATTATATTGCTTTCTTGTGGAACAAACCATTTTAATTCCTCTCTGTCCTTATATTTATTGTATATTTCATAAAACAAACCATTAAAGTTATTTCCTGTAAAAATATTAATTGTATTTTCTTTAACCCTTTTCTGTTGTGAAAATCCAGCTTTATATTCAAAACTTTTTAATTTTTTCATTTCTGTTATTATTGTTTTTCTCTCTGTGCCAATATTTATAATTTTGTTTAAGTTATCATTTACTCCATCTGCGACAGCATTGGCACAGATAGAAAAGAGCTCCTGCAATGCTCCTAAAGAATAAACTTGAAATATAGGAATTCTACATTTTAGATAATCTCTCGACAAACATTTATATATAGAATCCCAGTTAAATTCTGCTATACCTTGTGGTAGAAGATTATCGTCATTAAAACTTTTTCCATCTAAAATCAAGGAATTTATATTTTTAAGTTTAGGAATAGAATGAGAAAATCCTCCAACAAACCTAGCTGTAAACTCTCCTATAAATCCTATACCTCCAGCCCAATCGTCATTAAAAACAAAATATGATAAACAACCCATACAATGTCCAGATGAATAAGAGAGTATAGTGTAATCATCTATTTCAATTTTATCATTATTAGAAACCAAAATTTTATTTTTATTTAACATTTCAATTTCTCTATACATATCTTTGCTATACCACACTTCAGAAATTATCTTAAATGTAATTTCACTCATAACTATCTTTGCATTCGGATAATTTTCCAGAACAGCTGGGAGTTTATCAATATGATCGTTATGAGCATGCGTTATCAAGACTGCCAAAATTTCTCCCCCTCTAAAATGATCAAGATTTAGATTCTCCATAGCATCAAAAAGTATAATCTTATTAAGATATTTTACACATGCTACTGAATCCTTAAAATCAATAAAAGGTTTATAACCATTAACTTTGTTATTATGTCTATAATCAATAATATTTAACCAATCTAAAATAGATTCTGAAGATATTCGCCTTATATAAGTTAAGTCATCATTACTATTGATGACCTTTTTAAATATACTGTTTTGTAAATCTTGAAAATATAACAAACCAATACCTTTATTGTCCATTTATAAAATTCTCCCATGCTTGTATATAATCTCTCAATAGTTCTTTTTCATTTTTATTAAACTTTAATGCTATTTTTTTAGCAAACAATTTTTCTACCTCGTTACTTTTTTGATCAATCGAAGTTAACCCTTCATTTATCAAAGCACGAATTTCATCAGTAATTTTAATCTGCTCATTTTCATCTCTTGCTAAAACTTCTGTAATCCACTTTATAGATTCCTCTTTATCTATTTTATAAAGTCTTTTGAAAATTTGAGGTGCAAATTCATAAGCAAAACCATTTGCTAAATCAATTTTCATTAATTCCAATATTAACTTATTTTTTGCAAATTCTTTAAGTATTTTATTTTGGTTTTCTAAAAAGTTTTTGTTATCAGTCAATTCTTTTATTTTTATTTTTATTTCCTCTATTTCTAGTGTTTTTCTTTCTAAATTTTTATCAATATCTTGTATTTGTAACAATTTTATTTCGTTTTCTTTGTTAAAATTTTCAATTGATTTTTCAAGTTTTTCTTTCTTATCTATTAAATCTTTGTTTTCATTTCTAAGTTTTTCTATACTTTTATTTAACAGATCACTCTCTTTATTAATTTTTTCTTTTTCTATTTTTAAATTTTTTTTCTTTTCTTTCAATTTTGTTTCTTCTTCTTTATATTTTAAATTATCAGAATATAGTTTTTGTTTATTTTCCTCAAGCTGTTTTCTTTTTTCTTCATAAATTGCTTCATCTTCTTCTAATTTTTTTATCTTTTCAAACAAAATTTCTTTTTCTTCTATTTCATTTTTTAATTTGTTCAAATAATTATTATTTTTTTCAATATAATTTTTCAGATTTTCATTTCTTTCTAAATTTTCCAAATATTCTTTTTTTAAATTTTCCAGAAGATTATATTTTTTACCAACTTCGGAGTCGATTATCTTTTTTAAAGACTTGTTATCAAGATTATAAAAAGAATCAATATCCCCTTTAAGTAATTTAATAAAATTTTCCTTATCTTTTTTAAGGCTTTCGATATCTTGTTTATATTTTTTAATCTTAAAAATATCAAATAAAATATTCATTGTAAATTATTATATTTTTTTTTTATAATTTGTCAATAAAATAACTGCTTAACTAAAAGCTTAATTTGCAGTTTTTAATTTTTATTAAAATATAAACTCCTGCGTTAAAGTTACAAAATAAATAAACTCATTTTTTTTGTAAAAATAAAAACTTTTCGAAATTATTATTAGACTATTGATTAAAGGGAACCCTTAATTTGTTTTATTATTAATATTATTTTTATAAAAATAATATTAAAATTGGTAAAAGATTTAATTTAGGAATGTATACCTATTTAGAAAGAAATTTTAAAAATGTAATTTTGTTTTTATGCCAATTGAATTAAAACATACATAAAATTGGAATTTTTCAATTGAGTTCTTGACAATAATTTAAAATTCATTATCATTTTTCCATGACTCTAAAAATAATTTACCATAAATATTTTTATGAATCATATGAAAGCAGACAACTTGATGGTAATATAAAAAAACTTGTAAAAGAAAAAATTAAGAATTTAATAAATTTTTGTAATACTAACGATAAAAACTCGTTATCAAATTTCCCAAGTATAAAGAAATTATCGAATAATAAATATAAAATTTATGAAATCAAGATAAGTCATGATTATCGACTCATTTTGATTTATCAGAAAGACTACTTGAAAGAAAAAAGAATAATTTTACTCGATTTAGCTAATCACGATTTGTTAGAGAAAAAAAATTATTATAAAAATTTAAATGTAAATCCGACAGATCTTTCAAATGATGATTTTATAAAAGAGATTTTAGGTGATTCATCAGACAATTTTTCAGAATTTATCACAATCAAAGGATTACATCCAGATTTTAAAATCAAAAGTTCATCAGATGAAACATTTTTGAATTTTAGTTCAGAAGATGAAACACTACTAAATTTAAGCCAAGAAAATACAATTAAATATTTCAATTCAAAAAAATTGCCTATGGTAATAAAGGGTGGTGCAGGTGTTGGTAAAACCAAAATATTAGGTGAAATATTGAAAAGGTTAACAATTAATCCCGAATTTTTAGTTTTGTATGTTACATATAATAGCAATTTAATAAATTATTTTAAAAACGAGATATTAGATCAAGCAAACTTAACAAATTCTGTTCAAATTTTTTCTTACAATGAATTGTGCAAATTTATTATTAAAAATTATTCGGACAGAGATGATAATTTTTCTGAATCTAAAAAATATGATGAAATTCTTTTTAGAAAAGATTTTAAAAGCAAATTTAAATCAAAATTGGATTTTAATGTTAACGATTTTATAATCTGGAAAGAGATACAAAACTATATTAAAGGGATGTATATTCCAATTCCTTTGGAAGTATATATAAAAAATATAAGTAAATTAAAAACAAAATCCCCAAACAGCCCATTAGTTACCTTTTATATTGAAACTATAAAAAATTTTTATTCATTTTTAGATGAAAAACAAAAATTTAAACTTTCTAAAAAATATAACTCTGATTTTCTAAAATTTAGTGAAAATCTTTTAAAAATTGAATCAGCGAAATGGCAAGAAGAGTTTAATATTTATTTATCATATATTTCAGATATAAAAAATAACATTAAAGAAAACTGTAATCAAAATGGACTTATACAAGAGAGATTTTATCTAAATTCAAACAAATCTTTTTTTGACGATACGGAACAAAAAAGGAAAATCTATAACCTTGCTTGTTATTATCAAAATTATCTTTATGAAAATAATTATTGGGATGATACTGATTTATCAAATGAAGCGTATTCATTAATGATGAACAATGAAATTGATAAATCTTATGACTACATATTAGCAGATGAAATTCAAGACATAAGTTATAAGCAAATTTATCAATTGATAATGTTATCAAAAAATAAAGACTCTTATTCCTATAAGATTGTAATTACAGGTGATGAAAATCAAATTATTAGAGCAATGTCTTTCGATTGGGGAATTATAAATAGTATTTTTTATACGAAAAATAACAAAATTACAACTGAAACATTTAACGAAAATATGCGAAGTACCAAAGAAATCACAGATTTATCTAATCTGATATTGGACATAAAACATAAATTTTCTAAAGATGATAACAAATATGTTTTAAAATGTAACAATACCGGAGAATTACCTCATTTATTTTTGGACAACGATATCTTTTCTGAAAAAAACACTGACATATTTCAAAAAAAGGATTGTAAAATTATATTTTTCGATAACACACTTAAAGAAGATTTCTTGAATAAATATGATTTTTTAACAAATCATACGCTCTCAATAAACAATGTTAAAGGATTGGAGTATAAAATAGTTATTTTGTACTCATTTTTTAATTCAATATCAAAAAAGAAAATTTGGGAAAAATTTCTTGATCATTTACCTGATAATTTAGAAAATTTTATTGAGAATTTAGAAAAATCAGATAAAAAAATCATTAACTTTGAACTTTCTCTTTTATATATAGCAACAACAAGAGCAAGAGATATGCTATTTTTTTATGACATTCCAGAAAATGAAAAGTTTTATAAAATTTTTGGTAGCAATCTTATTAAAAGTGAAAGTAGTAAGGTTGTTAATCTAATTGAACACGAATTTGATATCGAAGTAGAAGAGCGAAGAAAAAGAGCATACTCTTATATGTCAAATTCTGAATATTCTCTCGCAGCAAAAGAATTTTCAATATTAAAAGATTATAATGGACAAAATTTGGCACTTGCTTTAAATTCTTTCTATTCAAAAAATTATCAAAATGCATTAGAATATTTTAGCAAGATACCAATTGAAAATCATCAAGATGAAAATTTACTAAGAATTTATGCTGAAACTTTATCTTTTAACAAGTTATATGAAAAATCTGGTAATCTTTTCTTTAAACTTAACGAAATAGAAAAAGCGACAATTGAATTCGAAAAAGGTAACAATTGGAAAGAACTTTGTGAATGTTATAAAATTTTAAACAATTATGATAAATTAGCAGAAATTTTAGATAATAAACTTAATGAAAAGGAAAAAGCATTAATTTATTATGAGAAAGATGGTAATTATATAAAATGTGCTGAAATTTGTGAAATATTGAATAAATTCGACAAAGCAGCTGATTTCTGGGTTAAAGCAAAAAATTACAAAAGATCTGTTGAACTATTATATAAAATAAATAACATTGATGGAATTTATTCTTTAATAAATTACTTAAACAATTTAGAGGAGTTTGAATTAATTGGTGATATTTATTATGAATATTTAAAAAATAAAGAAAAAGCAGTCGAATTTTATAAAAAATCTAAATCCAGAACATCTACAGCAAAAACATTGTTTTTATTAGAAAAATTCGAAGAAGCAGGAGATGTATGGGCTTCAATAAATGAAAAAAAACAAGCAATTCTATGTTATGAAAAATGCACAAGTAAAAAAGCTAAAGCAAAATTGAATGAAATTAAAAATAATAAATTTGAAGCATATAAAGAGTGGCGTTCAGTTGGTGAATATGATAAAGCTGCAAATAATTTAAAAGATTTTATATATTCATTGAAAATTAATAACGAAATAAACACATTAAAAAATAGAGAAAATCAGTATGAAATTATTTCTTTTTTGATAGAGGTTTATTTTGTAAAAAAAGAACATTTAGAAAAGGAAAATTATAAAATTCTTTTTGAAAGTATTAACATTGACAGCTCACTGTTAATAAACTATTTATCTCTCCTTTACCATTTTAATACTCATTTTCAAAAAAGTAAAAATAGAGATGAATTGTTAAAATCTCTTTTGGAAAAATTTTTCAATGAGGAAAACACAAATAAAATTTTAGGTGATTTCTACTTTTTTAATAGAATGTATGAAGAATCATTAATCCACTATCATGATTTAAAAAATAAAAATAACGAAATAGTTAGTAGAATTTTATTGATTAAAGATTTAAAATCTTATAAAAACTCTGAGTTAACTGAAAAAATTGACAAATTCAAAAAATTTCAAGCATATATAAATGATAATCTTTTTGAATATTTAATTATTCTTCTTATCGAATTAAAAATGGAAAAAGATTTGAAGATAATATTAGAGATCCTAAAAGGAAAATTCAAAAAGCAAGATTTTAAAACAACTGATTTTGACTATCAAAACGATTTAAATGAAATTAATTCAGTTAAGATTAATGACGAATATGATTTCTACTTACCTTTTCAATCTTTAAATGATGAACAAAAAAATAAAATTATTTGTGATATTTACATGTATTTTCAAGATTATTCTAATTTCAAAAATTACTTTTACCAAAATTCAATAGAAGAAGCATACATGTATTACTCAAATGGGTCATACGAAAAAGCATATTCAATTGTGAATAAAAATATTTATTTTTTTAATCCTCCTGACCTTAATAAAAAAATTTATAAAATTGGTTATCACAATTTAGCTATGCTTAATTTGAAACTTTTGAATTTCAAAGAAGCCGGTTACTTTTTTGTAAGGAATAAAGAATACAATAGTGCATTAACTTGTTATGAAAAACTTAATTATTTAAAAGGCAAAGCATATGTATATGAAAAAATGGAAAATTTAAAAGAATCATTAAAATATTACCATAAAGAATTAAAAAACTATAAAAAAGCACTCCAGTTATATAAAAAGATGAACGATATTGATGGTATGTATAACACTTTAATAGAATTGAAAAGATTTGATGAAGCTGGAAATTTGATGTTGAATACTGGAAATGTAGATAAAGCTAAAGAAGCTTTCAAAAAATCTAATTCTGAATATGCTAAAGCTTATGTTTCCTATTTTGAACAAGATTACCGTAATGCAGCAGAATTATTCAAAAAAATTGGTATGTTTTCTTTATCAGCTGAATCTTATATAAAACAGAAGGACTTTCCTTCTGCAATTGAAATGTTGAAGAAAGATAATAAATTTATAGAAGCAGGTAATATTTTTTTAGAAAAATTACAAAACAAAAAAGAAGCATTAAAGTTGTATTGTTGTTTTCCATATAAAAACAATCCAAAATTAGAAACTATAATTTCGATATTAAAAGATTTAAAAAATTATGATGAATTATTTAAGGTCTATTTATATTTGAGGGATTTTAAAAATGCAAAGGAAGTAGCTGAAATTTTGGGCAAAAAAGATTTAATATTAAAATGTCTTATTTTACTAAATGATTATGAAAAGATTGGAGATATATATTTTCAGGAAAAAAATTTTAATAATGCATTGATTTATTATGAAAAATCAAATTCTATTACAAAAATAGCAAACACTTTAATTAGATTGGAAAGATACAATGAGGCTGGTGATATATATTATAATAGTAAAGATTTTAATACCGCTTTAGAATTATTTAAAAAAGCTAATAATGAATTGAAAATTGCAGAAATATCTGAGCAGATGGGAGATTATGAGACAGCAGGAAAAATATTCTACAAAAGAGGCAATTATGAAAAAGCTTTAGATTTATTTAGAAAAACTAAAAATTTGAACTTACAAGCCCAATGCTTATATAATTTAAAACAATTTGATGATGCCGGAGATATTTATTTAAAATTAAATTTGATAAAAGAAGCAAAAAATTGTTATAAAGAATCCTCTTCTGATTATGCTAAAGCAAAATTTTTTGAATTAGAAGGAAATTGGACAGAATCTTCAAAATATTATCTTAAAATTAAGAATTTTGAAAAAGCAAAAGAGACTTCTTTTAAATCTAATAATTTTGAATTGATTGAGAAAATCTTAGTTGAAAGTAGTTCTTTTAATGAATTAGCTGAATTTTATGAAAAGAACGATTTAAAAGAAAAATCGTTTGAAATTTATTATAATAAAATTAAACCAATTAAAACCGATAAATGCATATCATTAGCAAAAGAATTAGGAAAAACTGAAGAGTTAATAAAACTATATAAAAAAGAAAAGAAATATCTTGAATTATCAAAACTATACATAGAAATAGAAAATTACGAAGAAGCTGCAAACATTATGGATCAATACCTCGGTCAAACAGCGCTTGCAGCCAATCTTTGTTTTGAGCACGGTTATTATGAAAAGGCTATTATTTATTATGAAAAATTAGAAAATACTGAAAAATTAATTGATTGTTATATATATAACAATCAATTAGAAAAAGCATATAATTTTTGTATTGCGATCAAAAACTATTCAAAAGCTCTTGAGATTGCAAAGCAATTAAAAGATAAATTGAAAATAAGTGATTGTGAAATAAAACTCGGTATTAAAAATCAAAAAGATTTAAAACGCAAGTCAGAAATTATTAATGAGGATAATAAAAAAAGTATTTTAAACAACTTTGTTGAAACAGAAGATGAAATCTTAAGAAAAGCAAAGGAATTTGAAAAGTTAGGAAATTATGGGAAAGCTTTAGATTGTTATTTCAAAATTAGAAATCATCTCAAACAGGCAGAAATGCTCGAAAAGTTGGGTTCTGAATCTCAAATAGCACAAGCTATCAGTATATATGAAAAAAATAATCGTAGTGATTTGGCTGATAAAGTTAGAAAAAAATATTTTAAACTTCAGATTAAACACAAGAAATATGAAAAAGCATTAAAACTCGAAGAAAGTGAAAATAAAGATTCATTGGAAAAAGCAATTGAAATCTATTCCAAGTTTTTTTATTTTAAAGAGTTAAGAAGAGCAAGAGAGAAATTAAAAAAACTTCAATCAAATAATCCTTATATTAATAATATGAATCTTGAAAAAGTAAAAGAAGACAATAAAAATAATAAAGATAATAAAGAAACATTTAAAGAAGTTGATACTTTTTATATCGCTATAAATGGCGACAATACAAAAAAAATATTTGAAGAATATATGGCTCAAGATAATGAAGTTGAATTAAGTAATTATAAAAGAAAGATTGATTACCAGATGGAAGAGATAAGAAAAAATCTCTTGGAATGTAATTTTGAAATTATAATAATGGGTGGAGACAATATTTTAGCTAAAGGTGAAAACCTAACAGAAGATTTAGTGAAATTATTATTAGAAGAAACTAAGAAAAATTACTCTTTTTCCATAGGTATTGGAAAAACTCTAAATCAAGCAAATTCTGCTTTAAAACATGCCAAATCAAGTGGTAAAAAAAGATTGTGTCTATTTGATGGGGAAAATTTTAGAATAATGAAATAAATCTTTATCTCTTTTATCCATAATAGTATGGTAAAAATTTTGCAATTTTTCTATAATCTTTTTCATTCATAAGTTTTAAAGCCTTATTTTTTAGTAATTCAATTTCTATTTTATCAATATTTGATTTTAATTTATTTGTAACGTTTTGGTCTAAATAATTTAACAATAACAAGCGATTCGTTTCAAATAGAGTATTAAAAAAATTTTCTTGTATAATTTCAAAACTCTTAACTTTTTTATTAAGCAATTCAATTGCAACTTTCTGGTTGTTTCTATCCAAATAAAAAATTGAAATCCATTTTAAAATCAAATTCACAGGGTAATAATTTTCTTTTCGATAAAAATAATTTTTTAATTCATCAATTTCTAAATCACTTAACAATTTTCCTTTTTTCTTTTCAAAAAGATTAATGTATCTAATAAAATCTAAAATTTGAAAATTACTCAATTTTTCTTTATTTTGAATTAAGAAATTTTTTATATCATTTTCGTTTTTCTTAATACCATAATAAGAAGATAAATTTTCTTCTATTTCTTGAATTTCTTCCAATTCCCATAAAAGTGTTATTAAAAAACTTAATCCTTGTGCATAATATTTGTTACTCTTACAAATATTATTTAAATCTAATAATAAATATTCCTTAGCTTCCTTTAATTTATATATGTCATTATTTAAACTTCCCAAAAATGCATATGATTGTCCAATCGTTCCATAAAGTCTGGCCATAATATCGTCTTTTATCTGTTCTTCATTTTGTTTATTTTTAAATGCATCAATAAAAGTTTCATATTTATCGATGTAACTTTCTAATTTTATTATAGCTTCTTCGAACTTGAATGAATTAAAATAATATGTCTGAATAATTCTTAAAATAGATTCAAATTGAGTTTTAATTTTTTCAGGTATATTTCTGAAAATGTTAGATCCTTCGTTAATTAAAAAGTTTTCATATTCAAAGGCATAAGTATTATTATAATTTTTGCATGTATTTCCTGTATGTGTTTCCCAATTCATTAAAATATACAAACATTTTTCTTTTATTCTTAAATAATTTTTATTGTCTTTATTGTTAAAGGTTTCTAAGATGTTATTAGAAATATCTTTTAATTTACTTATATTCTCTGAGTACATCAAATTATCATTATCGCTAAGTTCTTGTAAAAAATATTCGATAGATAAAAAGTCTTTTTCACTAAATGTTCCTTGTTCAAGTTTTTCTATAAGATGTTTGTTTAAAATCTCTTCAGATAATTTTTGTAATTTTTTATCATTTTTATAAACAAATGCATATTTTATGGCATCATTAAACATACCTTCTTTGACTAATGATTTCATTAAAGTTTTAATATCATCTGAAAAATATCTTTCATAAGCTTTTACAACATCAACTCGTAATAATAAATCTCTATCAAAATTTGTTTTTAGTTCTGCATTATTTAAACAACCGAGAATAATATCTGCAAATTGAATATTTTCGTTTCTATTAGCATTCAATAAAAAAACATTTAAATTGATTTTTTTTATTTTTTTGCTTAAGATTTTCTTTATTTCGTATTCAATTATCTTATCGTAACTTCTATATAATTCATTTACTGTTCCAGCATCAATTAATCGATTTTCATCAATTTCCTCAAGAATATGCCTTCTATAAGCTATTTCTATATTTATTGAATCCACATCATTTACATTTTTTAACAATTTTTCTATACCTTCAAATAAAACTGCAAGAAGGCATTCTATATAATATTGCTGTGGATGAATAATTATTAAAGGAACCCCAACAGAAATAAAAGAAAATATTATATTATTCTTATTTTCTTGTATTGCTTCTTCAATTACTTCTTTTTTATTAAATATTAGTTCTCTAAAATGGAGCGTTTTTAAGTTTTTCTCATTTTTTAGCCTAATTAAATTTTCATATATATTTTTTTTATTATCATCATTACATACATATCCTCCAACTCTTGAAATTCTTCTTTCTTCTCTAATACTAAAATGGTTAAAACTTCCACTTTCATCAATAAAGAAATAATAATCCATAAAATTCTCCTATGTAATTTTATAAAACCTAAGTCGCATATCTAATGAATCAAAAATGTATATAAAGTTTATCTTATTATTTTATTTCGTATAAAGATTTAATTTTGTTATTAATTTTTGTATATAATGAATTTTCAAAATTAAAATCATAATATTTTTCAATATTCTTTAAGATTTCTATAATATGTGTATTTTCAAGTCGTTCCTTTAATTTCTCTTCTGAAATTCCAGTCGTTCCGTGTGCAACAATTGATTTATTTCTAATTTGACGTATTTTTTCGAGTTGTTTTAAAATTTCTAAAAATTCACTTTCATCTTTTTTTATTATACTTAAAATTTTCGATAAAGTTGGTATGCTATATTCATTAACATCAATTTTATCATAATTATCTTTTTTTTCAGCTATTTCGGGATATTTTTTTATTAATTCTTCAATTATAGAGTCCCATTTTTTAATAATGTCTTCAAAAATTTTTTCTTCCTTTGTAATTTTTGATAACTCAAACAAGAAAATTCTTTCAGTAAAATTATATAATCTTGCTAAGGCATCGGCGAAATATTTCTTTTGAATATAAATCCATATTGTAAAATACAATTCTCTTAAAATATTTTTTTCATCCTCTTCTATTTGTTCTAAATATTTTAGAATCTCACTAACAAAATCTCTATCTTTAATTTCATATTCTCTAACTCTCTTTGCTTCATCTAAATTAAATGAAAAAAGATTGAAAGCTGTTTCTGCTAATTTTTGAACATCAAAAATGGAAGAATTCTTTTTTATTTCAAGATAATTAAAACTATCAATGTATTCTAAAACTTTTTCTCTCTCAATATCTCTCCAAATTTCGTTACTAAACTTTAAAGGATAAAAATTGAAAGATTTTTTTCTATTTTTTTCTTCCTTAATGTTAAAGTGTTTCAACTTGGTTTTAAACTTAAAAATCAAATAAAGTAAGATTGAATAATTTACATCCGGAATTCCGCCCTTCAAGGCACAAGATACATTTTCTATTTCATATTCTTTTTCTATTTTCGAAATTTTATTATTAAGTGTTTTTTTAAAAAAATCATAGAGTAAATCTGAATGTTCCAAATTTTCTTTTATTTCTATAATTTCTATAAATAGATTCTTATTTTTGTTATATTTTTCATAAAGCAATTTTTCTATTACTTTAGCATAAAAAATAGTATCATCTTTATTAAAATTAGGGTCTTCCTGATTTGTAGCAAAAATAAATAACTTTTTTTTATCACTTTCTTTTGACAATTCGTTTGAAAGAAATTCTTCTAAAATATTTAATGATAATTTATGTTTAAGTGTATTATAATTATCTAATATATATCTGCCTTTTTCTCTCGGTGGTTTATCTTCATTATTATCATCGATACTTAAATCTCTACGCCCAAGAGTAACAAATATAAGTCTTACCTTTTTCATTTTATTTCCTCTATTACAACCCATCCAAAATCAAACCTTTCTTTATCTCCTTTATAATATTTTAATCTTGATTTCGGAAACAGATTTTCATTTTTCTCTGTAAAATGTTTTTTAATAAATTGATTTCTAACATCTTGATTTAATAAGTTTAGAATCGTTTTAGATAAAATACCAGTATACTTCCCAATTCTAATAAAAATTTTCTTATTTTCATTATTTTTAATTTCTTCTAAAATAGATTCATAAAAATTTCTTGTTTCTAAAAAAAGATTTTCCTTGGGTAATTTTTCAAGTTCCTTAGCAATTTGAATTTTAGAAAAATGATTTATCGCTTCATATAACATTTCTGCATTTAATAATATTTTATTATTTTTCATATTAGATACTCTTTTAATATCTATATAGAATTCTGTTGTTGAATTCTCTTTAATACATTCAATGTTTATAGGGATTTCTTCTTCCCGCTTTTGATTGAAAATGTTTACTGACTTAACACTTTTTATATGTAAATCTGAATTTTTAAATGGATTACTATCTGAAACACTTAAAAAACTAAGCAATTCCATGTTCCCATTTTTTGGAAAAAATTTTTCTTCTATTTTTTTAAAATTAATTTTTCTTTCATTATTTATTATATTTTTTACCTCAGCATCAAGTTTAGCCTTTTCAAAAAAAGTAAATAAGGCTGTTCTTATTGCTCCTTTAAGAGAAGAACCTGGCACATATGGTTTACCATTTTCAGAAGCAAAAGTTAAAATTTCATTGCCAGCAAAATGACTTTTTTCATAGGGTAATGATTTTATTATTCTCAATTTTTCTATATTTAATTTATTTTCTTTCAAAAAATCCAAAAGATTTTTCCCATTTTCAACTCCTTTCATATATATATTGATTAGATTTTCATTCTCAGCAAAAATATTCTCCAAATCTCTTTTATCAATAATATTTATATAATTGTCCGATAAAATAAAATCAGTAAATATTGAAAGATTTTTTGAATTATCCCCTTGTATAAATATAGGTGTTAAAGTTGTTATTTTATATTTATTCATTATTTATACCTCCTATAGGTAAAACAAATTCCCTTCCATATCTGACAATTTCTTTATTGTAATATTTCTGCTTTTTAAAACTACCTTCTATTCCATTTTTTACTATTGAACCCTCTTTAAAATAATAAAGTTTACTTTTTTTTATTTTTGTGGGGAAAAAATATGTAACATACCCGCTGTCATTACCTAAATCATAATATACAATTTTATCTATAGAGGAGATATCATTTGGAATAAAAGCAGAGCATAACATTCCATACTCATTCTTTTCATTTATGTTGATCGAAAATTCTGTCGTCTTAATATCCATAAAATGCCCACCACCAATATTTCTTTTTCCCCCAAGACCTTCATCAAGAAGTAAATTTTTTGTAGCTATCCATTTTTTATCTTCTTCAATTCCATCTTCTAAAAAGAACATATTAATTGAATATTTTTCAGAAAGATTTTTTCTATTTTCAAATCTATAGCATTTAATTTTAAAAGGCACATTATTTTCCAAGCCAATTCTGTTTGTTAATACCCTTGTTTTGATATTTTCTTCTATTTTTAGATTATTATTAATTTCCTCTTTATCATTTTTTGATAGTTCATCTCGCAAAATTAGAAAAGTATCATTTAAAGAATCACATTCGTTAAGATAATCGAATTCATGATACAATTGATCTTTATATTTAATTATTCTACTTGATAACTTATTTAAAACATCCATTGAAACCCATTTTATGGAATCTAATTTTTTTCTATTTATATTGATATTCTCTTTCTCTTTAGATCTGTAGGGTATTAAAGGCCTTGGGAAAAACAGTAAATCCTTTTCTTTTGTTCTAATAAATGGAAAAACTGATGATATTTTTGCATTGTTGAATTCAAAAATCGCAAGAAAATCATTAAAGTTATTTTCTCCATATAATTTAACATATGAATTAGCAAGAGCTCCAAATAAGGTTGTCGTATGAATTGGAAATTCATTAACATAATAGGAATTATCTTTTGGAACAATTAATTTATTTATCTTCATATTTGCCTACCAATTTAACTAATTCCTTTAATGTAGGTGCATTGTATATTATCTTTCTTTCTGGTTTTATTTCTTCATAATCCTTAGCAGTTTTTTCAGACACTATTAAATCCTTAAAGCAAATTCTACCATACCCCCTTGTTCCTGAACCCCCTAAATAATCATCTTCAAGTAACATCATAGCCTCAAATAAATACTTCAACAGATATTTATCCTTTTCGTCATACATTGTAAATACAAATGAAAAATCAAATTTTGCTCCTGCTGGAACTCTTTCCAACTGTCTTGGATTTGCCTTTGCAGTTAATCTGTCTATTGTATTTTCCCATTTTACTTCAGTATATTCTAATTCTAATTGATTAAACTCTCCTTCTTTATCTGTCATTTCCTTGAAAGTTTTTTCATCTAAAAATGAATCTCTCACAATTAATCTTGTAATATTATTTTCACCAGCCATAGATCCGAATAGATCCTGAATTTCTTTTGATGATTTGTTATCTGAAGGTTTATTATCAACTTTTCCTGTTTCTTGTGTAAATTGAGACATTTTCATTTCCATTAAAGATCTCATTTTACCTTTTATCGATGAACCTGGAATATAAGGAATTCCGTTTGAAGTTTTTATAACATTTGAATCTATTCCCCCTATATCGAATGATGTTGATGAACCACCAATATGCAAACCTGTTAGAAGTTGAATTTTTCCATCAATGAATACTTTTTTAATCAATTTCATTAGTTACCTCCTCTTTTTTCTACTTCTTTTGCATAACAAATAAGGGCTTCGAAAAACTCTTTGAAATTTTTTACTTGTTCTTCATTTTCGATCTTAGAAATTAGATTATCTAAGTCATCCATAAATTTTTTTGTATCAGGGTCTCGTCCTTTTAAATAAGCTATTTTAGGTCTAATCATTTTGCATCCTTTTTTATCTGTAGCCTTTTTAACTAAATTGTATATATTCCTTAATTTACTTGTCGTTATTTTTTTAAAATCATCACTTGTAACATAACTTCTCATTAAATTACAAAACTTATCATATTCTTCTGCTGATAATTTATCAATTTTAAGTGCAAAATTATAAACATCTACCGGTTTTAGCGCTTTAACAATAATTCTTAAATCAGTAATTGATGGTTTTCTTCCTTGTTCGTTACTTTTTAGAAATGTAAATTCTATTATGTCACCTTCACCCAAATTATTAGAATTGACCAAATTAGCGGGGCAAAAATACTCAGATTGATCTTCTGCTCTTACAAATGCAGAACCGTTATTAGTGATAATTCTTACTTTTCCTCTTGGCATTTTTTCCTCCTTATTTTTCTCTAATTTCAAGATCAAGTATCTTAGCAGCCACATTTAGAATTTGATGATTTTTTATTGGTTTTTCATTTGAAAAATAATAATTTTTTAACCACATTTTTTCATATATATCAATAATTTCTTCTTTCTGTTTTGTATTATTTTGGTCTTTTATATCACGCAAATAATATCTCATTTTCCATATTTTTTGGCTGTTGATTTCATTTCCCTTTGGACCATCTATTAGAGGATTGTAATTTTCAGAAGCTGACATTATTTTTCTAAGAATGCTTCTCCTATTTTCTTTATTTTGATCAATAAACCTATACAGTTTATCATACAATTCTTCAATATATTCAAATTCTTCCCATGTAAATGGTTGATTAAAAATAGTTATTTTATTTTTTCTTGGAATCTTATTTGTCTCTTTTTCATTATAGTATATAATTGTCTTAGACTTTTTCAACAAATGCTCCATTTCATAAATTGCGTTTATAACTGGAAAGTCAACATCAAATACACCTATTGCAGCAGAAAAAGTTATATTCGGGTTTTCAGCTGTGAAACTTTTAAATTCTTTTCTAAGTTTTAAAGAAAAATCAATCAATTTTCTTAATTGACCTATTACCAATACATCATCTCCACCAGAAAAGACTATATATAGTTTTTCTTGTAAATTTTCTTTTTCAACAAGTTTTATTAAATAGTACTCAAAAAATAGATTTAATTGTCTGCTTAATGTTGAAATTCTTGAAAGTGATGGATTGTTAACTTTTCCAAAAATAGAGCCTAAATTATCAACATCAAGTTTTAAATATGCTATTTTGTTTTTATCTGCAAGTTCATCAAAAGTTTTCTTTGGTAAATAAAACGAACCTAAAATCCATTTGTTAGAATCAAAATCGTTAATTCTGTATACATCAGTTAATTTTGAACATGTATGAGTATCTTTTAAAAATTTAATATCATATCCAAGTTCATTAAAAATAGCCTGGTAAGTATTTTTATTATTTTTAGAATTTATTTTTTGGGAAATAATTATACTTTTTGCATTCTTTAATTCATCTGCTAATTCAATAAAAGAATTGCACATATCACAAAGAACAGTTTCCAACGAATCATTTTCTTCTGTAGTTGTTTTTTCTTTCATTTCTATTTTACAAATATCACATGTTTGAATAGATTTTGATATATCAGTAGGTAAAAATAGGTTATTAAAATTACTTTTTAAAATATAATTAAATTTTCTTAATTTTTTTCTATTAACTTCATTTGAACTTTCTTTCCAAATTTTTTCAGATAACAAGAAATCTCTAATTTTCATTGAAACATAACCAATATTACAAGATAATTTTTCTTCATGACCCTTAAAAAGTATTTCCGTAATTCTTTTTTCAATTTCTATTAATTTATTTTCAGCACTTTTATGAGAAAGTATGTAAAAATTACCTCCTCCACAATATAAAATATTGCTTTTTGTCAAATTAATTTGATTAACAATATTTTGGGCTATAATTTGAGTAAGAAGCATTATATATATTGACCTACCCTTTAAACTTTTTGCAGCCCCTTTTGAAGGTACATTAAAAATAAATTTTTGTATTCCGGAAATATCCCCTTTTATTAAAATAAAATGTTCTTGTAATAATTTTCTTTCTAAATATTCAGAAAGGAGTTTATTAAAATCAGTAACATTTTGCTTTCTATCAAAATTGTTATTTTTAAAATCCATCATTTCTTGCAATTCTTTAATAATTTTATCTATTGTATCATTATTAATAAAACCGTTTTCATTTTCATTAAAAAGACATATAGCAATAGCAGCAGTTAATTTACTATGATCAAATAGTGAAATATCAGATTTATATTTTCGAGTTTGAGCAGGGATATAAGAACAATATTTCTCAATGGAGAACAAGATTTCTTCTTCATCTTCTACTTTTCCAATATCTTCTAAAAATCCTGGAATGATATCTCTATATTGATTCCCTTCAGAATTATTTCTAATCACTGGCTTCATATTATCATAATTAACAACCGATATATTATGCTCATACTGTTCATTATAATCAACCATATTAGAGAAAACTGATTCTAGTCTATCATTAATATAATTAAATTCTTCCAATTCCTGTTCCTCTCTTTCAGCTGAAGCTAACCAATCTGCTAATTGAACTATTTTTGTAGCGAGATCCTCAGGTTGATGATGGTAACCAACAATTTTAGAGATATTTTCCCATTCTTCTTTTGACAACCAATTTAGTTTTTTGGAAAGTTGTTCAACAAAAAATTTGGAGTAACGTGGATGAGAATACCTAATATCAGAATATTTACTTTTGATATAATTATTATCGTACTGTTTACTTCTTTCCAAAAACTTACCTAAGTCATGAAGCAATGAGCTAATATAAATAACTTTTTTATTCATATTTACTCCTATATAATTATTTTTTTTCAATCATTCCAAAACCCATAGAATTTTTTTCTCCCAAACCTGTATCATATGCTATGTGTATCAAATCTGTATCTCCAACTATTTTTAAATTGTCATAGATCCCTTTTATTTTTATATTTTTAAATTTTATAAGTTTAGTCATTGGATATTTTTTATCTGAAATAACTTTTACTCCATCACCTTCATATTTCTCACCAAAAAGAATCTCATATTTTCTTGCTAAATTGTTATTGATTCTAACATTGAACTCATCATCAACTGAAACAAGATACTCTACTCTACCATTTGGGTCCTGTTTGGTAACAACTATAGGTGAATTACAGATGAATTTTTCCTCTTTTTTAAAAGAAGGATTACCTTTAAATGAAAGACTCTCTATTTTAAATGTATTATGCTTTATTTCAACAAATCCATTTTTTGAAAAACTTTCAGATATCATTTTAATTAAAGTATGTATTGGAGATGAAATAAACCATTTAAAAATACCTTCTTCCATATAAAGATCATTATCTTTTACTTTAAAAATATCACCTTTCAAAAAAGAATAGGTAAAAAATTTGAACCCTTTCTTATCTCCAAAACCTTCATCATGAATTTTTTCTGCGATTTCTTTATCACTCTCTCCCAATGCTTTATAAATAGCAGAAGTCAAATAATACTGGTAATTCAAAGGTATGGATTTAATTCCCTCGTTAAATAAAATCACTTCCAATCTCATATTAGGTTTACATTCTCCATCAATTCTTTTAAAGATTTTATATCATTTTTTAAATCCAAGTAAAGATACTTTTTAAAATATTTTTTAAACATATTTAACTTTCCTAAATTTTCTTCAATCAATGAATAAATATATGAATCCTTATAAAAAATATAATAATTTATAAGGCCTCTTAAACCAAACAAAAGATAATCTTCTTTCTTTTGTGCCTGCATTGATAAAAAGAACTTCAACATCAATTTTTTAGATTTCTCTTTATCTTTCATTAAAAAGGAGTTTGCTAAAAGTTCCATTCCAAGAAAATACATATAAACAAATGGTGTTGATTCGGAATCATTTTTTAAATTTTTAAGCAATTCTTTACATTTTTTTGTGTTTTTCAAATAAGAATACAATCTTAATTCTTCAAAATCTATAAATATTTTTTGTATTTTTTCGTTTGTGTATTTTATATACTTTTTTGCTAAAATGATATATCTTTTCGAATTCTTAAAATCTCTTTTTAAGGTTGAAAGTTTTGCAAGATAACAATAAGTTCTTGATACATCTGATAACATATATTTTTTACATTCCAATAAATTAGTTAATAAATATTGTTTTGCCTTTTTATAATCCTTACTGTGAATATAGTATTGAGCGAGGGTTCCTCTTGTTGATATCAAAATATGTCTGCCTGAGTTATTTTTTTCTTTCAAATTCTCTTTAAGTATTTTTAAACCTTTTTGGTATTCATACACATCTTTTAAATAAACCGCATAGACATTGTTAAATTCTATAGAATCACTGTTGTATTCAAAAATATTTTCCTTTTTCAAATTCATTTTTAACTTGTTTGCCCTTTCATAGTAAATTCCAGCATTTTTTAAATCACCAGAATGGCTATAGTGCCAGCCCAATCTCATTAGAGTTATGAATAGTTTGTTTTGTGATTTAACATCTTTTTTGTTTGAAAGATACAATTCTAAATTTTTGTAAATCGGAAGATAATTTTCATAGTCTCCTTTTAAAAAATACATATCTGCAATGGTAATCATTCTATTGCTATTTCCCAAAAATTTACTATCAACAATTTCATTTTTAGGCTTTATAACATTTTTTATGAGTTTTGAGAATGTTGTAATATTAAAATTATCGTTAATTGAAAACAAAAAAACATCCTTAAATTCACCTTTTACTGCAAACTTTTTTTGCTCTATGTTATCAACACTTAAAATATTTCCATTCAAATCAAGTCCACCTGTTAAACACAATATCTTTTCTGGTTTTTTATTTATAATTAAAAAATAAAGAGCAACAGCAACAGATAATTCCATAGAGTTACAATCCAGAACAAAAATGTGTTCAATCTCTTCTATGTTGTTTAAATAAAATTTGTTTGGGTTTAAATCAACAATTATTCCCTTTTCTGCAAAATAATTTTCAACAACAATAACAGCCTTTTTTATAATCTGTGATATATCCTTGCCATATAGAACGGTTTCATTATTCTTGTAATATAACTCTATCGGAAAAAGAAATGGATATTCATTCCCATTATTACTTACAACTATTGGTGCAAATATTTTTGTTGTAATCTCTTTTGACTTTTTAAGTTTTTTTTCAATCTCTTTAAGTTTATTTTTTACTTTATCTGTTTTTGAATTCAATATAAGTTTTTTAATAACAGATTGAGCATGATTAAAGTTATTATAATTTATAAGATAGTGTAAATATTCTTCATTCGCCAATTCTAATTTTAACATCTATATTCTCTCCACTTTTTACTGATTCGATTCTGATAATTTTTGAACTTTTATCATGCAAATCAAATATCTCGCCTTTTTGCTTTGATTCCTTTCCGTTTATTTTGAATTCCCCTTTAATAATCTCATATTTTACTTTTTCATCTTCATGACTAAGCAAAATAATACTTCCATCGTTAAATTTTATCTCTTTAAAATTTTGAAGTTCCGATAATTTGCTTAAAATAAGGTTTTTATTTGTTCTTTTTAATTTAGCAGTAAAGATTGGTCTTGTTATAAAACAAGGTATTTCCCATAAAATCTCTTTATGTTGTGTTAAGTTCTCTGCTATCTCTTTTAAATGTAGAAAAGGAGAAATAAAAGAAAAATTATCATCGTCAACTTTTTTGAATATATCACATATTAGAATCGCAGTATTAAATCTCGGAATTTTTAAAGTTTCTATAAAGACAGCATTTTTTAAAGCTATTAAAGGTAATTGAATAAAATTTGAATCTAAAACAATATCCATTTTTAATTTTTTTGAATATACAGAAACACCCTGTTCAACTTCACTTTCCGGGTGTATTAAAACCTTATCATTTAAAATTTCTCTTACAAAGATAAGATGGGCTGGTTTCGATTCTAAAAGTGGATTAAAAAGTGAATAAAGGGCATTATCTTTAACTTTAACCTTTCCAGTATAATACTCCTTTATTATACTTTTCATCTTTTTTTCATAAAACTCGGTTTTGTTTTTATCATATTTGTATAAATATCCTGACCTATTTAATATAAATTTTTCAAAATCGGTTAGATCTAAAAACATATCCATTTTTCACCTCTATTTATATCAAATATCATTTTTTTCATAAAATTCAAAATTTTTTCTAAAATTTTCTAATAATTTTTTTACATCATTTTGAGAGAGTTGATTTTTTTCTATAAATCCTTTGATTTTTTCCGTTATAAGGTTTTTATAATATGATATATTTTGTGGAGTTATATCAAATTGACTGGAAATATCTTTTATTTTGTAATCATCCAAAAAATGGTAATACAATACCATTCTTTCTTTTTTATTTGTAAAAAGTTTATTAAATTCATCAACCAGCCCAAATCTTAAAGAACCATCATTTTGTTCAATCAAATTCTCTTCTAAGTTATCCGATATTTCTTTTTTGTTATTAAATTCATCGTAATTGTGATCTGATTCATCTTCTTTATCTATCTTATCTTCTGAGTTAAATTTGGCTGTCATCTCATCATAGGGAACTATTATTGGTTCTTGAAAAAATTTATTAACAACATCATTTATGCTCAATTTGCCTTTGTTTTCCCAGAAAAGATACTTAATAAATTTCTTCATCTCTTTTTTAGAACAAATCTGTTTTTTACCTCTAAATTTGGGAACTATTTTTTCAGGTTCAGATTCTATTTTGTCTATCTCAAATATATCAAATCCTTTTATATCTTTTGGGGCATTATATGTTTCAATAAAAATTTTACGAACAAGGTGATAAATTCTGTTTTTCTCTTTCTTTTTATTTAATGAATAAATATAATTTTTAAAAACTTTTGCAATGATATTTTTAAAGGAATTTTCATTATTCGCTTTAGATTTAAAATATTCAATCTTTTTTAAAAACTCGACACATATAAAATTGTCAATTTCTGAAATAATATCAGCCTCTTCATAAATTTCTAAAATTTCCCCAAAAAAACTATTATTTATAACTTTATAAAAATATTTCCTTATATTAACAATCAAATCATTTAAATATTTATCTTTTTCTTTTTTGCTTTTGGAATTAACATACAAAATAAAGGATTTATACACAATAATCCTTTTAAAATTTTTATTATATGAAAAAATCTAAAAATACCATTTAAAAAATATAATAAATAAATTTATTTTGTCAATGATTATTTTTAAAAAATATTTTATAACAGATTTTTTATTATCTTAAAAAAATAATAAAATTTTTCTTATATTGTAATTTTTGCTTAAATAACTTTTTAAGATTTTTTTAAATTTAACTTAAAATTTAATAGGATATAGAGAAAGATTTAAATTTTAAATTTTTCAAAATTTTATCACTACACACCACAAATGGTGCGATTAAGACTGAAAAGTTTAAAGGAAATTGAAAGGATTTTAAATTGTAAACTGTTTCCATACCACAAATGGTGCGATTAAGACTGCCAGATAGAGCGTTTGTTCTATCTGGCTAAAATAGTTTCCATACCACAAATGGTGCGATTAAGACTAGATATAGGCGGAACATTGTTAATAGCAACACTAGGTGGGTTTCCATACCACAAATGGTGCGATTAAGACTATAGATAGAGCTAAAATGTTGGCAACTGTTATTCAGTTTCCATACCACAAATGGTGCGATTAAGACATAATCAGGCATGGTCAACAAATGACAATGAAATCCTGAAACTTGCGTTTCCATACCACAAATGGTGCGATTAAGACTTTACAAGTGATGAATTAAATGATTTTACAGAAAAATTAATGTTTCCATACCACAAATGGTGCGATTAAGACAAGCAGACGACCCCACAATATATCTGCTGTTGGAGTCCAACGGTGGATAGTTTCCATACCACAAATGGTGCGATTAAGACCAGGCACCGGTAAGGGGTTTACGGCCAGGATTCTGGCCGAAGAGTTTCCATACCACAAATGGTGCGATTAAGACGGCGAAGCGCTTGTTATACTTTCGGGTGGGAAGGAGTTTCCATACCACAAATGGTGCGATTAAGACGCCACGACGAGATTGGTTGGTACGATATCCCTGATAGGTTTCCATACCACAAATGGTGCGATTAAGACGCAAAAGATACAAGTGAAAACAGACAAGCAATGATGGGGTTTCCATACCACAAATGGTGCGATTAAGACGGATATGTTAATTTTCTAAGTTTAAAAGATTTTTATAATGTGTTTCCATACCACAAATGGTGCGATTAAGACCTACATCTGTGCCGGTGTGAAGCCGGTAATAAATGGTAGCGTTTCCATACCACAAATGGTGCGATTAAGACATGCGCTTAGTACATATGGTACTAAACAAATAAATGAGGACGTGTTTCCATACCACAAATGGTGCGATTAAGACTCACCTGATAGGAATTATTCATTTGGACTACCATGGGACTGGGTTTCCATACCACAAATGGTGCGATTAAGACTGAAGCCGGTAAATCAAAAATAAAGGAGGTAAAATGAAGAATAGTTTCCATACCACAAATGGTGCGATTAAGACAGGATATTAAAATTAGTTTTATTATATACTTAAAAGCAAAAAAAGTCAATATTTTTCTGTCTATCTATGGTAGAGCAAAAAAGTAGGGGGTTAGACAGAAAATTTTTATTTTAAATTTTTATAGGTTAAATAATATTATAAAAATTATTATTTACTTCTAAAATATAACCAATATAATTCATCATTATGTTTTTTGCTTTTTTGGCTGCATTTTTGATCGGTGTTGCTGATGGTTGTTCAAAATATGCTATCAGCAAATTAAAAACTGGAAGATTGATGCTTATTTCAAGTGTTATCCAGATTTTTTTGAATTTTCTTTTCTTCAGAATTCTAAATGGGCAGTTCCCGGGATTAAATATAATTTTAAAACTTTCTCTTGTTCAAATACTTTCAGCGATAGCATACCTTTCTTATGTTATAGCCCTTTATTATGGAAATGTCTCCATAATAACAGCAATAATTTCCTCATCTTCAATCTTTACAGTCCTACTTGGAACTTTTATTTTAAAAGAAAAAATAGGTTATCTCCAATATTTTGGTATTTTTCTTATAATTTTGGGAAGTTTTGGAATCTCTTATGAAAAGAATAAAATCTCCAAAGATGAAAAAAAATTTTTATGGCTTTTATTAACAATCATTTCAACCGTCCTTTGGGGAATTTGGGCATTTTTAATAAAAGTTGTTGTATCCGATGTTAAACCTTTTGAACTTTCATTTTTTAACTCAACTTTCTCTTTCATTTTTCTTCTCCCATACATATTATTTTCAATCAGAAAAGAAAAGAATGTTTCTCTTAGTTTTTTACCTTTACTCTCTTCAATACTTTTCGCTCTATTCGTTTTTGGAGGCTTAATTTCCTTTTATTTCTCAACATCAAAAATTTCAGTTTCCCTATCCTTCCCGATTTTTTGCTCATCTCCCTTGATAACAGCGATATTCTCTTCAATATTTTTTAAGGAAAAATTACAAAAACATCAATACTTTTCACTTTTTTTGATAATTTTTAGTTTGTTTTTGATAAATCTAAGTTAAATTGAATAAATTTTATTTTCTGTTATAATCTTTTTATGCAGATTTTCTGGTCAACTTTTAGTGCAGTTTTAGGTTTAATCGCAATAGGTATTTTGGGATTTTTTCTTCTTTCCAGAAAATTTTTAAATGAGAATATTTTTTCCATTCTTTCAACTCTCTCTCTTGAAATCTCTTTACCTTTGATGATCTTTTCAGATATTTTAACAAAATTTGAACCCTCTCAACAAAAGGATTGGTATCTTTATCCCCTTTACTGGATTGGAACAACGATTTTTATATTTGTACTTTCTTACCTTGGTAAATTTCTCTCCCCTAAAGAACACCGCAAAGAATTTTTCGTTTCACTACTATTCCAAAATGGCATTTTTTTCCCACTCGCAATATTTTCAACTATTCCATCATTTAATAGTTACAAAACAGACCTTTTCCTTTTTATGATCTTTTACGCTGCCTTCTTTTTCAACTTTTTCTCATTCTTTTTCAATGGAAAAATAGAAAAACTTAATATTTTAAAAACATTCCATCCTGTTCTTATAGCAACAATTATAGGGATCACTTTAAAATTAACTGGAATCTCAAAATTGGTACCAAATTTTTTAATAGATGCATCTAAAATGGTTGGTGCTATGTCTATTCCACTTTTACTTTTGATTCTTGGCGGAAATATATATGTTGATTTAAAAATCTCAAAAAAGTTTTTTTTCAAAACTATTTTTCTTTTCGTTCTTCTAAAAAATTTTATCTTCCCTTTGGCTGTAATATTAATCCTTTATCTGTTGAAATTACCTAAAAATTTATCAACGATAATACTTCTTCAACTTGCCGTTCCACCTATAACTGCTTTACCTGTTCTTGTTGAAAGAAATGGAGGTAACAAGATTATTACAAACCAACTCTTACTATTTTCTTTTTTGGTTTCACCTTTTTCAATAGCATTATCTATACTTCTACTTTATAGATTTCTTAACTTTTAGTTTCTTTTTTGCTTTATTCCAATACTTATCAAGTTCATCAAGAGATAAATTCTCAAAATCCTTTTTGTCTTTTCTAATAAGTTCTTCCATTCTTTTAAACCTTTCGGCAAATTTTATCGTTGATTTTCTTAAAGAGATTTCAGAATCAACCTCAAATCTGTTGGCAAGATGAACGAGTGTGAAAAAAATATCTCCAATCTCATCCTCTATCTGATTTTTATTTTTTGCTTTTTTTAATTCATCTATCTCTTCATCAATCTTTTTATAAACATCTTCAACCTTTTCCCACTCAAATTTTTTACTCGATGCCTTTTTCTGAACTTTATAAGCCAAAATCAGTGATGGAAGATAAACAGGAATATTATCCATTATCGAATTATGATTCCTTTCATTTTTCTTTATTTCCACCCAGTTTCTCAAAACATCTTTTTCATCTTTAACCTTAACATCTCCAAAAATATGGGGATGCCTTCTTTTCAATTTTTTTTCAAGGTTTTCAAGAACATCTTTTAGTTTGAACTCGCCCTTTTCCTCTCCTATTGCTGAATGCAAGAGAACCTGAAGTAAAATATCTCCAAGTTCATCAACAATTTTATCTTTATCTTTTTTATCTATAGCATCAACAAGTTCATAAGATTCTTCAACAACAAATCTCCTTAAAGATTTGTGTGTTTGTTTTTTGTCCCAAGGACATTCCCTCCTCAACTTTTTTACTACCTTTACAACCTTTTCAAAATCTTTTTCCATCAGTTCTGCTCTTTCTCTTTTTTCTTTTTTAGATAATCTTCAATGGCTGCCTTTATACCATCCTCAGCAAGAACAGAACAATGGGTTTTTATCGCTGGCAAACCTCCAAGTTGATCAACAACATCCTTGTTTGTTATCTTCAACGCTTCCTCTATAGTCTTTCCTTTAACAAGGTCTGTGGTTATCGATGAAGATGCGATCGCAGCAACACAACCAAAAGTTTCGAATTTCACATCAACTATAACATCATTCTCAACTTTAATATATATTACCATCTCATCTCCACACTGTGGATTTCCAACTCTTCCGACTCCATCGGGATTTTCCATTTTGCCATAGTTGTGTGGATTTCTGAAATGATCCATTACAGTTTTACTATACATAAAATCTCCTTTATTGTTTATAAGGTGATATTTTTCTTATCCTTTCAATAACTTCTTTCAATTTTTCTATCGTATATTTTATCTCATCTTCAGTATTGTATTTACTGAGTGAAAATCTTATAGAACTATGGCATATAGCATGATCTCTTCCCATCGCCATAATAACATGGCTTGGTTCAAGGCTTCCAGATGTGCAGGCTGAACCTGTTGATACACCTATTCCAAAATCGTTTAGTGAAAAGAGTATCGATTCTCCCTCTATACCTTTGAAAGAATAGTTCAAAGTGTTGAAAACACTATTTTCCGGAGTATTAGAGATCACACCTTCTATATTCTTTTCTATCCCTTCTTTTAACATCATTTTCAGTTTATAAATCTTTTCTTTATGTTCTTCGAGTTCATCGTAGGCTATTTCAAGTGCTTTCACTATTCCCATAATATATGGAACATTCTCTGTAGAAGGTCTTAAATTTTTTTCGTGATGTCCACCATGGAACAATGGTATAGGATTTATTCCATTTCTTTTGTAAAGTATTCCAACACCTTTTGGAGCATGGAATTTGTGTCCAGATAGTGACATCATATCAACATTCAACTTTTTCACATCAAGTGATAGTTTTCCAGCCGCCTGAACTGCATCTGTATGAAAATAAATTCCTTTCTCTTTTGCTATCTTTCCTATCTCTTCTATAGGTTGAATAGCACCAGTTTCATTGTTCGCATACATTATAGAAATAATTATGGTATCATCCCTTATAAGAGATTTCAGATGATCGAGATCAACAATTCCATCATTGTTAACTTTAACAAGAGAGTATTCAAAACCTTCCTTTTTGCCTAAATATTCAACAGTGTTTAAAACTGCATGATGTTCAATCGCTGATGTTATAATATGTTTACCTTTGTTCTGATATCTTCTCGCAACACCTTTTATAGCCAAATTATCAGATTCGGTTCCTGAACCTGTAAAATATATCTCTGATGCATCGCAATTTAAGATCTTTGCGATCCTCTGCCTTGCATTCTCTATCGCTTCTCTTGCTTCCTGCCCAAGGTCATAGAGTGAAGATGGATTACCATAAACCTCTGTAAAATATTTCTGCATCTCTTTAACAACAATATCATCAACTTTTGTCGTTGCATTGTTATCAAGATAAATAAATTTCTTTTCCATTTATTCTCCTTTTATAAAATTTTCTATAGTAAAACTTTCAAGGACTTTATCAAGTTGCTTGTTCAAACTGTTCATACTTTTACTTATTATACATCTGTTTTTACTCAAACAAACTTTCGAATTGTAACATTCAACAAACTTATTTCTATTCTCTATATCCTCTACTATTTTTTTCAAAGAGATATTTTTGCTTCCCTCATTCAGTGTGTATCCTCCCTGAGGACCCATCTCACTTTTAATATAACCGAGTTTTAAAATTTTTGAAATTATTTTTCTTGTGAACGGTTTTGAAAAATTTGTTATCTTAACTATATCGTTAAGGGAAAGATACTTACCTTCATTCTTTCCTAAAGCAGCGAGAGTAGCAATTGCACATTCGAGTTCTTTTGTTATTTTCATATTACACCTTTTTAGTATAATATAAACCAAAATAAAAAAAAGTCAATAGGATTTTATTTGAAAAGTGAATAAAAAATTATGTTTGCACCAATTTTAAATGATTCTATTCTTTTACTTTCAGGATCCTTATATTTTTCAGGATATGTCCATCCATCAGAAATATTAGTGTTATAGAGAAAAAGAACACCTATCTTGTCTTTTACGAATATAGCGTAAACTTCTGGAGGTCCGGGATAATGCTCATGCATTTTTGGAAACTTTTTCAATTCAAAAAAGGTATTCAACAGTTCACAATTTTTATCGAGAGGGAGTTTAACAGGTTCCCTGTCAGGAAAAAGATCTGATAAAAATTTTCTTATATCTTTATCGAATCCATAATCATCATCTATAAGCAAAAAACCGCCTTCAAGTATATAATCTCTTAAATTCTGAATATTTTCTTTATTATATTTTAGACCTCCATGTCCAACCATAAAAAGGAAGGGATATTTTTTTATATTTTTGTCTGATAGTTCAAGAACAATCTCATTGGTATCCATCCTGAGCGGAGTATTCTCGTTAACGAACTTTGAAAGAAGTTTTAAATTTTCTGGATCATTGTACCAATCTCCTCCATCATATTTCAATCTTACAGGTGTAAAATCGAATGAGAAAATATTTATTGAAAAAAAAGTAATCGAACATAAAAATATCAATCTAAAAATTTCCAATAAAATCCTCCTTTTATAAGATATTGCTTCTCTTCAAGGAAGAGTTTTGAACCTATAAAACATGACCCATTAACAATTTTGAAGTTTGCAATAGTCTCAAACTCTTTTAAACTGTTATAATTTATAGTTAAAGATGATTCAAGATTGTTGTTGAAAAAATAACCTTTCAACCTTCCGGAAATATCAAACCTGATAATTGTATCCTGTTCAACTTTTGTTTGGAGATCAAAAAATTTTGATTCAAAAAGAAAACTCGAGTTCAAATTAATTTTGTTTTTATAAAAAGGCATAAAATCCAAGTAAATATTTTTTTCAACAAATCTTAAACCTAAATTTAAAAAAAGATCTTTTTGTGGATAGGAAAAATCAAAATTACCGTAAACTGAAAATTGGGGCAAAATCCTTTGCAAAAGACCCGATGTAAAATTTAAAGTAGAATCATAAAATAATTCGAAATTGTAGTTGGTCAGAAAAAAATTTCCAAAATATTTTGTGTATAAAAGATGTTTAAAACTTTTATCGACAGTATTGAACTTTTCAAGAGAATAAAGATAAAAATTCTTTCTGTAAAAAAAGACTTTTGAAACAAGAATCTTTGAAAGGTCATAGCCAATCCTCGAAGAAAAAAAATCGTTTCGATAACCTAAAAGAAAATATTTTTCAAAATCGTTTAAGTTTATCTCACCGTTTAAAAATCTGTATTTAAAAATAAGTTGATTATCATAACTGTAAAGGTTTCCTGAACTAATTAGAAAGTTCGAAAAACCTTTGAAAAATTTTGATGAATCACTTTTAAAAAGGGAAGTGAATATCAATGTTGAGTATTTATCTGAAATTAGATTCACATCATAATTTAAAGGTGAAGGGTTTATGAATTCGTATAACAAAAAAGCAAAATCTTTTCTTATATAGATATTTTTAAGTTGGAAATCATAAAAAGGATTATTCAAAACAAAATCTTTCTGATAAAGGACTTTTCTGTTTTCCGAAAAATTTTCAAAATCAAAAATCGTTCTTATACTTTTTTTAACAAGAAAATAGGGATACCTTTCGTAAGAATCACCGGAATACATATATGTATCGTTTTTGAACGAGAAAATAAAAATTGGAAAATATAGAATTAAAAGAAAAAATTTTTTCATTTTCTTACGAACTCAAAGATATTCATTTTTGTTATCTTTTTGAACATCTTCGAGAAAAGAAAAATTGGAAAACCAACTACATTGAAAAAATCTCCATCTATCCTTTCTATAAAAATGGATGCTTCCTCCTGAACAGCGTATCCACCAGCCTTATCAAGAAAAGAAGCATTCTCTAAATACCATTTCAATTCTTTTTCAAATATTTTTCTAAAAAACACATCCGTTTTTGTATAATCTGATAAAATCTTGTCTTTGTAAATCAGAGTTATTCCGGTGTAGACTGAATGTTTTTTCCCTGAAAGCATTTTCAACATCCTATAACCATCTCTTTTGTCTAAAGGTTTGCCAACTATTTTTCCATCAACATAAACTATAGTATCTGCACTTATAAGTAGTTGGTTGTCATTCTTTAAAAAAGATTTCGCTTTTTCGTAAGAGCAGAGAATAACGAAATCAACAGGATCCTTCACTTCGGGGTGATTCTCAGTATGTGAATGTTTAACAGTTTTGAATTCTACACCGAGAGATTTTAAAAGTTCTATCCTTCTTTTAGATTCTGATGCTAAAACTATTTCAATATTATTTTTTTTCATCTATTTTTCTTAAAATTCTACAAGGGTTTCCGGCAGCTATAACATTTGCAGGAATATCTTTTGTAACAACAGAACCAGCACCTATGATACTGTTTTCTCCAATTGTAACATTTGAAAGTATGACCGAATTTGTTCCGATAGATGCACCTTTTTTTATAAGAGTTTTCTCAACCTTCCAATCACTTTCAGTCTGTAACTCACCTTGTGCATTTGTTGCCCTTGGGTATTTATCGTTTATAAACATAACTCCATGTCCTATGAAAACATTGTCCTCTATCTCAACCCCTTCACATATAAAAGAATGTGATGATATTTTACAATTTTTTCCAATTATGGCATTTTTCTGAATTTCAACAAAGGCACCAACTTTCGTGTTATCTCCAATAGTACAGCCGTAAAGGTTTGTGAACTGATAAATTTTAACATTTTTTCCAAGTTTTACATCATCAGCTATACATCTAAAATCTTTTTCTTTATCCATCTTTCCTCCATAGATAAAAAAAAGGGGGAAGCGAACTTCCCCCTGAACTCTGTTTAATCCCTCTTACTTCACAGCATCTTTTAGTTTTGCACCAGCTTTGAAGTGTGGAACTCTTTTGGCTTTGATTTTGATAACTTCTTTTGTCTGTGGGTTGATTCCCTTACGTGCTTTTCTGTTTTTCACTGAGAATGTTCCGAAACCGATCAATGTGACTGGTTTGTTTTTCTTCAATGATGCTGTAATTCCTTCAACCATTGCATCGATTGCATCGTTTGCTGCTTTTTTTGAAATTCCCGCTTTCTTTGCGATTGCATCAATCATTTCTTTTTTGTTCATCCTTTTTCCTCCTTTTTAGGTTTACATTTTTATATTATATCTTTTTATCGTATTTGTCAAGGGGTAATCTGTAAAAAACCTTTTAAATAGAGGGTTATGGAAGGAGAGGGCCAAAGATTCCTTTATTTATTGAGATTTCTGGAATATCCTTTATCGAAATTTGAAAATCGTATTTAAATACATTGGAATATGATGATATCATAAATCTCGCTTGCCAACAGTGAAGTGAGCGATTCAAGGATGCGGTGAAGGAAACGAATTTTTTATTTTTAAAATCGTATAGAGTTGAAAAAATAGCGTTTAAATTTTCTCCAACATCTATATTAAAACTCCCATTTAAATAGTTTGAAATTATTGTATCGTTTTTCTGCAACGAATAACTCAAATAAATATTAGCCTTTTTGAAATCGTTGAAAGGATTAAAAATTTCCTGAGAAAAAGATAGAATATAATTTTCAGAAAGTTTTTTGTTGTATGGATTAAAGGAGTGGTTCATTTGCAAATTTATCTTTTTTTCAGGTAGTAAACCGTTAGATATGCTTATATTAGAAAAGGAATCAGTTTTTAAATTATAGTAAAGATTTATATTGTTTCTCAAAAGCAAAATTTTTTCGTTCAAATTTTTCCCTTCAAAAATATTTGAGAATGAGAACAATAATCTTCTCTCATCATTTAAACTATCCAAAGATTCTTTTCCATTAAAGAAAATTTTATTCCCACCTTCCAAACTTATTTCAGGGATGAATGTGTGCCTGAACTTTTCAAATGGTTTTATCGAAAAAAGAGATATACCATAAATCTGAGTGTTCAATTTCAAAGAGTATTTACCTTCAACAACATTTTTAACAAGAAAAGAATCAGAGTTGAATGAAAGGTTATAGCTTGGTAAAAAGTTTATGTAGTAAAGTAGTTTATAGAATGTATCGAAATTGTTTATTACTCTTAAATTCAGATTTCTTCTTTCAGTGATTGTGTCTTTCAAAATATTTTGACTTATAGAGTGAGAGTTCTGATAGTTTATACCATTTGGAAGAAGATATTTCAACTTTAGAAAATTAACCTTCTTGAAATAGCCGTTGTAAACCGGAATATTCATACTTATCTGTTTTGTATAAAAATTTTCCCTTCTATCAAAACTAACGAAAGAGTTGTAGAAGTTGAAACTTTTTTGAAAAGAGATAAAGGAGTAAGCTTCCCTTTTAAGATCTATGATAAGTGTATCCGAATAATCTGTATATGTTGAAAAATCAGATTCAAAATCAATTTTACTTTTAAGGTTTATGTCATAAAAAAGTTTATGAGAGTAATCACCTGAAATGTTCCATCTTCTTTTAGAATCTTTCTCAAATATTAGATTACTCATAAGATTCAAAGATAGTATAGGATTGAAAAGGACTCTCAACTCGTAACCAAAAAGATAACCTCTCTTCTGGATGTAATCGAAATTAAATGTCATGTCAGAGTAATCGTTTGTTGCCCAAAAATATGACAACTGTTTCACATAGAATCCATCCAAAGATGTGTAACCAGGTTTAGGCATCAAAAATCCACTTTTTCTCGTTGTTGCAATTGGGATAACGAAAAAGGGAATAGCTGCTATTGGAACTTCTTTAACAAAAAGAACTATTGGAAACACCATCGCTCTATCTTCTTTGTATAGAAAGGTTTTATAAGAATAGAACCAATAGTCAGGTTCATCATTTTTACAAGTTGTGAAAATACCCTTTTCTATTTCAAACTCATTTTCATTTTTTACATTTATAATATCACCTTTCAGTTGAACTTTTTGGATCTGTGTCGTCCCTTTGTAAACTAAACCATTTTTCTTTTTATAGTTGAAATCAATAGAATCAGCTTCAATTTTGAAATCGTTGAACTCCATCTTTACATTTTTGAATGCAAAAAGTTTTGAAGAATCGGGAAAAACCAACAAGGAATCTGCAGAAATTTTCAACGAGTCTGTTTCTATTATCGAATTTTTTATTAGTAGAACACTTTTATTTTCATTGTTGTACATTATACAATCAGCGTTAAAGTTTATTTTTTCCTCTTTGGAATTCAAAAATAGAAAGAAAAAAAGAAAGGATAAAAATATTCTAAATCTGATTTTCATCCCTTTCAAAAAAGAGAATGGAGATTAAAAGAATAGCAATACCAACAGAAATTGAAGCATCGGCTATATTGAATATAGCGAATCTCCATCCCTTTGTTCCAAAATTCAAGAAATCTATAACTACACCAGATTTAATCCTGTCATAGTTGTTGCCAAAAGCCCCACCTATTATCATAGAGAGAGCAACAATTTTAACATACCCAAAATTTGTTCTAAAAAAGTATACAAGAAGGATAAAAATCGCTATAATGTTTAACAGAAGCATTGTGGTTGAGTTTCCGATCCTTATAGAGAAAGCAACATTTGGATTTAAAACATAGGTCAATTTAAAAAACCATCCCCATACCGATACAGTTTCACCAAGTTCCATGTTGTTAACAACAAGAATCTTTGTCAGCCTGTCCAGAAATATAATGAAAAAAATAACAGGCAAACCTAACTTTAATTTTCTTTTAAAATCAACTATTCCAAATTTTTCCATCATTTTGCCTTTTCAGAACATTTTATACACAGTTTTGTGAATGGAAGAGCTTTCAGCCTTTTCATCGAGATCTCTTCTCCACATATTTCACATATTCCATAAGTACCATTCTCTAATCTCGATATCGCATCATCTATCTCCCTTATCTCCTTCATAAGATCGTTCAAATTTATCGAATTCGTTTCAAGGGAAGCGGCATCTGTTCCAATATCAGCGGAATGGTAAGGATATGCTGATGTCTCTGAAGATATATAATCGTTTGAATTTAACCTTTCCTGATATTCTTTCAATATCTTTTGTTTTTCCTGTTTCAATTTGATAAGTTGCTGTTCAATACTCTTTTTTGTCCTTTTATCCATACTATTCCTCCATTTTTACAGCTTCATAACATTTATCACAAAGTTCTGGATGATCCTGATGGTTGCCAACACTATCAAGGTGTAACCAACATCTTGAACATTTTTTCTCTTCAGCCTTTTCACATTTCAAAACGAATCTGTTTTCTTCCTTTTCAAAAAGTTCGCCATCGTTATCAACAAATTTAACATTTGAAACTATAAAAAGTTGATCTAAAACTTCTTTATATTTTTCAAGGAGTTTTTTACTTTCATCATTAAGCCCTTTTATAAGAAGGTTTGCTTCTATAGATTTCCCGATAATATTTTCACTTCTCAATTTTTCAAGTTGTGATAAAACTTTTTCCCTTAAAAGATTTAAAATTTCAAAATCTTTCAGAATATTCTCATCTTCAAACTCGTATATTTCATCTGAAAGTATCTCAAAATGGATCGATTCTTTTTTAGATTTTTTGTTGAAATATTTGTATGCCTGTTCAACTGTAAAAGGTATTATCGGTGCGATTAATTTCAACATATCATCAAGGAGAGTATAAAGTGTAAAAAGTCCAGATCTTCTTTCCTTTGAATTTTTTGGATATGTGTACAACCTGTCTTTAACAATATCAAGGTAGAATGATGATAAGTCTGTAACTATAAAAGCATAATATTCTTTAAAAACTTTATGGAACTCAAAATCATCATAGTATTTTATTATTCTTTTTCTCATCTTTGCATAGTTAGATAGAATATATCTATCTATCGGATGGAGATCATCTTTTGACAGGTTGAACTCTTCAGGTTGACTGTTCCCAAGGTTGCCAAGCATAAACCTTATTGTGTTCCTTATTTTGAAATATGTTTCTTTTGAACTTGAAAGCAGTTCTTCTCCAAATGGAGCATCCGATGTGTAATCAACAGAGGAAAACCATAACCTTATTATTTCTGCACCATACTTTTTACATATAGTTTCAGGTGAGAATACATTTCCAAGTGATTTGGACATCTTTTTCATATTTTTGTCAAGTATCAGACCATGTGTCAAAACCTCTTTGTAAGGTGCTCTTCCATCTGTCGCTGTTGAAACTATCAAAGAAACCTGAAACCATCCTCTATGCTGATCCACAGCTTCAAGATAGAGATCTGAAGGCCAGCGTAATTCTTTTCTTTTCTTCACAACTGCAGAATGACTTAAAGAAGAATCAAACCAGACATCGAAAATATTTGTTTCTTTTTCAAATTCAGTTGAACCACATTTTTCACATTTTAAATCTTGAGCAAAATATGAAACATCCTTTTCAAACCAGACATCTGAACCTTCATTCAAAATAATATCCCTAATCTTATCTATCGTTTCCTTCTTTATATGAGGTGTTGAGCATTTTTTACAGTAGAATACAGGTATTGGAACACCCCAACTTCTTTGTCTTGAAAGACACCAGTCAGGTCTTGTTTTGACCATATTGTAGATTCTATCTTTTGACCATACAGGTATCCATTTTGTTTTTTCTATCTCTGAAAGAAGGTTGTTTCTCAAGTTGTTTTTTTCAACATCCAAAAACCACTGTTCTGTAGCCCTGAAAATAAGTTCACTTTTGCATCTCCAACAAACTGGATAGGAATGGGTTATCTTCTCTGAAAAAATCAATGATCCTTCATTTTTAAGATTGTTTATTATAACTGGATTTGCCTCAAAGACATTCATTCCACCATATATTTCAACCTCATCAAAAAATTTTCCTTCCTTGTTTACAGGACAAACTATTTCAAGATCATTTTTTATTCCAGCCTGATAGTCATCATAACCATGCCCGGGTGCTATATGAACAATTCCTGTTCCAATATCTGTAGTTACAAAATCAGCAGTTATTACCTTTCCTCTTTTTCTCTTGTCTATCGGATGTATATACTTTTTACCAAGGTATTTTTTTGCATCAGTTTCTTCAATTATTTCAAATTTTTCACCTTTCAATTTAGATTTGACAGATTCTGAAAGTTTTTTCATCATCACAAGTCTTCCAAAAGATGTTTCAACCTCAACATATCTCTCATCAGGATGGAAAGCAATAGCAACATTTGCTGGAAGAGTCCATGGAGTTGTTGTCCAGATAAGGAAAAATTTATCCTCATCCTCAAATTTGAACTTTACAAAAATAGATGGCGATTCTTTATCTTCATACTCTATTTCATTTCCAGCCAATGCTGTCTGACATTTCATACACCAATGGATTGGTCTTAAACCTCTATAAATGAAACCCTTTTCAACAAGTTTTCCGAAATTGTCTACTATGTCAGCTTCATACTCTTTCGACATCGTAATATAAGGATTATCCCAATCACCAAAAACTCCCAACCTTTTGAATTCAACCTTTTGTGTATTCACATATTTTGAAGCATAATCTCTGCATTTTTTCCTTAAATCGAGAGTAGATGTCTCCTTCAATTTTGGACCAAGTTCTTTGGTAACATTATGTTCTATGGGCATTCCATGACAATCCCAACCTGGAATGTAGGGAGTTTTGTATCCTCTAATCGATTTATACTTTATTATAAAATCTTTCAATATTTTGTTGAACGCTGTTCCTATATGAATATGTCCATTAGCGTAAGGTGGTCCATCATGTAAAACATAGAGTTCTTTACCTTCTCTCTCTTTTAAAAGATTTTTGTAAACATCTATTGAGTCCCAATATTTCAAAATTTCCTCTTCTAAAACCGGGAGATTAGCTTTCATCGGGAAATCAGTTTTTGGCAGATTCAAACTATCCTTATATTCCATTACTCCTCCGTATTAAAAAATCTGTCACCAGCATCACCAAGCCCTGGTACTATATATCCGCTCTCGTTGAGTTTCTCATCAACTGCAACAGTATAAATATCAATATCTTTAAAAGATTCCATAACAGATTTTATCCCTTCTGGTGCTGAAATTATACTTATCACAGCATCAGGTTTAACATTATAACCTGCAAGTATCTCTAATGTCTTTATGATTGAGCCACCTGTTGCAAGCATGGGATCAAGAATGAATACAGAATAATTCTCTAAATTTTTGGGAAGGTTAACATAGTAAGTTATTGGTTTTAAAATATGTTCATCCCTTTTAAGACCTATCATTCCAACATGTGTTTTAGGATAAAACTTTCTTATAAGTGGGATCATTCCTATTCCAGCCCTTAAAATTGGAACAAGTAGTATCTCTTTCTTAATAAAATCTCCCTCTATCTCTTTGAAAGGAGTTTCAATTTTTGATTTTTTAGTAGTTAGATTTTTAGTCGCTTCTAAGAAAAGTATCAGGGAGAGTTCTTCAAGATTTTTTGAAAAGATATCGGAATTGGTTTTTTTATCTCTCAAAATAGTCAGCTTTTCAAGAGCGAGCGGATGTTTTATTTCATGAACTGTCATTTTGACTCCTTTTTACCTTTTAAAACTTTTAAATAAGGTTTTACCTTTTTGTTCTCTGGAAATTTTTTTAAAAGTAGTTCCCAAAACTTTTCTGCATCATCAAACTTTTTTAAGTTATAATATGAAAGACCTGCAAAGAAGTATGATTCTTCCATATTCTTGTTTAGTTCTATGCTTTTTTTAAAATATATCAAAGCGTTTGAATATTTTTTCATCTCAAAATAAACTTTTCCAATTTTAAGTTTTATATCTGGATAATTTTTTGTCATACTATCAGCCTTTTTGTATGCCTCTAAAGCATTATGAAAATCGTTTGTTTCAAGATAAAGATCACCAAGTTGTAAAAGAAGTTTTATAATCTTGTCCTTCTTTCCAAAACCAGAGTTTCCAAGTTTCTTTTCAAGTTTTGATGCTATTTCAAACTCTTCACTCGCTTGGTCATATTTACCCATCTCGTTATATGTCAAAGCAAGATTCAGATGTGCCTCAACATAATTTGGATTAAGTCTTATTGCTTCTTTGAATTCCTTTTCAGCTTCTTCAAGATTGTTCAAAAAATTGTAGGCAAGACCAAGATAGTTCCTAATATCTGGCCAGTTAGGGTGTTCCTTCAAAACATTGAGAAAAGTGAAAAGAGCCTTCTTGTATTCTCCCTTGTCAAGCATCTCCTTCCCATCTTTTACAAGGTCTTTAACATTTTTCATAAACACCTCTTTAAAATTTTAGTTTTTTAGTTTATCATAATTTTCAGTTAAAATCAATATGAAAATCCAAAAATTTCTCAAGAAAACAAGTCTTTTTGGTTATATTTTTAATAATTATAAAATCTTGACATTTAACAAAATTTATATTTTAATATTAAAAAAAGGGAGATAAATATGAAAACAAAAATTGTTATAATTTTTGTTTTGTTTTTGCCTATTATAATTTTCTCTCAAAATTTTGATAATATCAAAGTTTATCTTTGGGATAATGATTATGGAGCAACATTTTATAACCCGGATAACCCTACACAACTAATAGGTTATGAATACAACCTTTTAAAATCTTTCAATAAACTTGGCTTCACACAGGGAACAAATCTTTTTTATGGTGACACTCTTCCTCGAAGATATTCCCTTTTGAATGATTATGCTGCAATATTTATAGTAACTGGACACCATCCTATAGCATCAAGAAACCAGATGTTTACTTCTTCGCAGATAGATTCCCTTTCAAGATACCTTGATGCCGGGGGATGTGTGTATTTTGAAGGAAACAATGTGATGGAGTTTTTAAAATTATATTTTCCAGTTTTTTTTGCAAAATATTTTAATGATACCATCGTTTCATCTCCATACTCAAGGTATATCGATACTCTTATTACCAACACCCCATTCTGCAGGAACTACAAATTCGCTTACCCAACACATACTGTTGCTGATTCGGGAGTTGATTATCTTTTCACGAAAGATCCAACAATAGTTGCACCATACTATTACAATGTTCTAAATTATGATGAAAGGAATAAACTTTATAGATCAACAGCAACTGCTTACACACCACCGGAAAGTAAAGATGGGAAGTATTACTATTTCTTGGGAAGAGTTTTTGTTCAAACTGTTGATTTTGGAGCACTTAAAAATGGTGATTCGAGAATTGCAAGGCAGTTGCCTGACAGCACAAAAAATATTTTAATGAGAACAGGTTATCTAAAGGATATTTTGAGATTTTTTGGTTTAGCCCAAACACTTCTTGTTGTTGATGATAAATCAGATACAATAGCAACTTCTGTTTATAGAATTTTTAGTAGATCTGTAGATTTTGATACAGTATTTACAAGAACCTATTCTGGACCATCCTACAACACTTTGGTAAGATACAACTCTGTTTTCTGGTATTCAGATAGTGTTGATTATCCTTTAACTGCAACTGATACTGTGAATATATCAACATACCTCGATTTCGGTGGAAACTTTTTCTTTTCATCGATGAATGTTGCAGAACAGTTTGGTACAAACAATCTTTTCCTTAGAAAATATTTAGGAATTGACTTTTCATCAGACTCCTTTAGTTCAAACACGATTTATGGAAAATCTTTTTGGGAAACTAATCCAATAACAGATTCTTTCACAGTTATAAAACCTTCAACAAACTATGAGCCTGACGGAATATCTATATATGACCAAAGTATAACAGATAGTGCATTTGTCGTAATTGGTAGAGCGAATTACCTTTGTGGAACATACACTAATAATGGCTCATTTAAAACTGTATTTTTGACATTTCCTTTTCAAAATACAAATGTACAGATAAAGGCTGGTTATCCAACAGATTCTATAGTAAAGATAACTTTACAAGATGTTTTTGGTTATGACCTTGTTTTTAACCCTTTATATACCTCAACTCAAAATTACGATTTCGATTGCAATTATAAAATAATAAAAGATGAAATCATAATAACTATTTTTGTGAATAGAGATTTTGAAGGGTATGTAAAAATTAAATCAGGTGGGAAAGATTTAATTAAGCAAAATGTTTATGGAAAAAGTTTTGAATTTTCTTTGAATAAGGTTTATGGAAGGTATGAGGTATATTTGTTTGACGATAAAAACAACACTCTTTTTTCAAAAACTTTTGATATTTTTGATAACAAAGTTAAAAATTATATACCAACTATATATAGAAATATTTTCCAGATAAAATCTGATCAAGATTTTACAGTGGAAGTCGTTGATATTTCAGGAAGAACAGTACTTTCTTTTGTTTCAAAAGATAAGATAGCAACAGTTGACCTTTCAAAACAAAAAAATGGCCTCTACTTCATCAAACTGAGCCTCGACCCCCTTCCCCATCGTATTTTAAAATTGGGGACGTTAAAATTGGGGACGGTGCTTGACAGTGTGACATTTTAGGGCATTAACTTATTTTAATTCGACACTTAGTTTAAAAATTTTAAAATTGAATTTTCTAAGGATTTATTTCATTTTTTTAAAAATTTCAAACAAAAAAGTTAATAGATATATTGATTTTTAGAATAAACTCTTTTAAAATATTTTTATGTATACTGAATTTTTTATAAACACACATAGTGAAGAAGAAATAATTGATTTAACTGATGAAGTAGAGGAAATAGTTAAAAAATCTGGTAAAAAAGATGGTATAGTTCACATATATGTTCCACATGCAACTGCCGGAATAATTTTAAACGAGAGTGCAGATCCAAACATCAAAACAGATTTTCTTAAAGCACTCGAAAAGATAGTTCCAAAACATGCAGGTTATTTACATGATAGAATTGATGGTAACGGAGCAGCACATATTAAAAGTAGTATCGTTGGATCAAGTATAACTCTTCCACTTAAAGATGGAAAACTTATTATAGGAACTTGGCAATCCATTATGTTTTGTGAATTTGATGGTCCAAGAAGAAATAGAAAAATAATAGTACAAATTATTTAAATAAATTATATTTATCTTTTAAGATCCTTTACTAAAAATTTTCCAAACTTTTATAATAAAAAAGAATAAACATTGTATCAGAAAAGTTATAGGAACAGATAAAACCATTAAAAATAAACTTTTTGTAATATCATTACTCTCTTTAATCAGATTTAAAAGATTATCCATAAAAACTCCATTTAAAGACCAAGTAAAAGTGGAACAAACGCAAGGACCAATCCTCCAGCTATAACGGAACCTATCTGTCCCGAAAGGTTTGCACTAACAGCTTCCATAAGTATGTAGTTGTTGGGGTCATCATCCTGAGCGAGTTTGTGAACAACCCTTGCACTCATAGGAAACGCTGAAATTCCAGCAGCACCAACCATAGGATTTATCTTATCTTTCAAAAACAGATTCAAAAATTTCGCAAAAAGTATTCCACCTATTGTATCAAAAACAAAAGCGAAAAGTCCGAGCAACAAAATTTTTATAGTATCAAATGTTAAAAATTTTTCAGCTTGCATAGTTGAACCAATCGCTATTCCAAGAAGTAAAGTCGTCACAGCAGCGAGTTCATTTTGGGCACTCTTTGAAAGTTTTTCAACAACACCTGACTCTCTCAAAAGATTTCCAAGCATCAAAGCACCAATCAAAGGGACACTCATAGGTGCAATGAATCCAGATATAAGTGTTACGATTATAGGGAATAGAATTTTCAGAGATTTTGGAACATTTTTACCGCCCTTTTTCATCCTTATCTTTCTTTCTTCTTTTGTAGTCATCGATTTTATTACTATAGGTTGTATCAAAGGAACAAGTGACATATATGAATAGGCAGCTACGGATATTGGTCCCAAATAACTTTTAGCAAATTTTGCTGCAACGTAAATTGCAGTTGGTCCATCTGCAGCCCCAATTATTCCTATAGCAGATGCAACTTTAAAATCAAACCCAAGTAGAATAGCAAAAATTATTGTTGCAAATATTCCAAACTGGGCAGCAGCACCAAAAAACATCATCAAAGGCTGAGTGAACATTGGAGTAAAATCACACATCGCACCAACAGCGATGAATATGAGTATAGGGAAAAGTTCGGTAGCAATTCCAGCATCAAAAAGTATTTTTAAAAAACCAGGTGTACCTTCATAATTCAAAACAACAGATAATGGTAGGTTAACAAGAATTGTCCCAAAACCAATCGGTAAAAGTAGAAGTGGTTCATACTCTTTTTTGATTGCAAGGTATATAAGTATAAGACCAACAAAAATCATTATAAGAGATTGTATACTTGTTGATGTAAATCCTATAAAAAGTTTTTCCAATTTTTTCTCTCCTTAATTAAAATTATATAACAAAAAAGATATCTTTCAATTTGATTTAAAATTTTAAATCCAAGAATAGAAAAAAAAGAGCGGTTTCTAAAACCGCCCTTTTTAGATATTTTTTAACAAAAATTTTACACAAGATCTGATCTATCAACATACTTGGTATGTAATAACTTATGTGATATGTCAGAGTATGGCTCTTTAAGAAAATCTTTATATGCTTTTTGAACCATTGGGTTTTGATGTGATGCTCTAAATTGAAGCATTTCTTTATCCTCTTTATAAAGACCTTCCGCTCTTCTTGCTCTTGCTGCATATTCACAAGCGTAAGGTTGTCCACCTCCTCCAACGCATCCACCCGGACAAGCCATTATCTCTATAAAATGATATTCAGATTCACCTTTCTCTTTCAACTGTTGTGCTACTTTTGTCAGAAGTTTTCTTGCATTTCCAAGACCATGTGCAACAGCAACTTTAAGAGCAACTTTCTTTCCAAGTTTTTTCACTGGAACTTCAAGAACTCCCTCTTTTATTCCTTCCATTCCTCTAACTATCTTGATGTCATAATCTTTCATCTCTTCACCTGAAAGTACAAAATACGCTGTTCTTATTGCTGCTTCCATAACTCCACCTGTCGCTCCAAATATTGTTGCAGCACCAGTATAGAATCCCATCAACTCATCTGCAGGTTCATCTGGTAGATTTTTAAAATCTATTCCAGACTGTCTTATCATTTTTGCAAATTCTCTTGTTGTCAAAACATAATCAACATCTCTATATCCACTTGCATTCATTTCTGGTCTTGCAGCTTCATATTTTTTCGCTGTGCATGGCATTATCGAAACTGAAACTATATTCTTCGGATCAATATTTTCCATCTTCGCATAATAGGTCTTTGAAAGTGCTCCAAACATCTGTTGTGGTGATTTTGCTGTAGAAATGTGTTCTCTAATATCCGCGAAGAAGGTTTCCATAAACTTAATCCATCCAGGTGAACATGATGTTATGACAGGAAGATTCTTTCCGAATTCTCCAGTTTCAAACGCTTTGAAAATTTTATGAACAACCTCTGTTCCTTCTTCCATAATTGTAAGATCTGCTGTAAAGTTTGTATCAAAAACTCTATCGAACCCCATTCTTCTTAAAACAGCATGCATCTTTCCAGCTGTAACTTCACCTTCTTTAAAGCCAAATTCTTCTCCGATAGCAACTCTTACTGCTGGTGCTTCTTGAACTACAACATGTTTTGTTGGATCATTTATAGCTGCCCATACATCATCAATGTTACTCTTTTCATATAGAGCACCAACTGGACAAACAACAACGCACTGTCCACAGTTTGTGCAAACACTATCTGAAAGTGGCATATCCATAAATGGAGCCATCTTTGTTTCATATCCTCTGTTAATAAAGTCTATAGCAAAAACTGTTTGAATGTTTTGACAAACCTGAATACATCTTCCACAAAGTATACATTTGTTTGGGTCTCTTATTATAACACCTTTGTCATCAAGTGGCATATCTCTGTCGAATCTTTTGAAAGGTAATTCATAAACACCAAGTTTTTCAGCCATTTCTTGAAGCTCACAATTTTGATTTTTAAAACATTCTAAACAATCGTTTGGATGGTTTGAAAGAATGAGTTCGAGAACAGTCTTTCTTGCATCTATAACCTGTTTTGTGTTAGTTTTGATCTTCATCTTATCAGCAACAGGTGTGCAACAAGACCTTTTCAAAGTTGGTGTATTTTCAACCTCTACAACGCATATACCACAGTTTCCAGTTGGAGTCAAATCTTTGTAATAGCAAAGGGTTGGGATGTCAACATTGATCTTTTTTGCAGCATCAAGGATAGTTGTTCCCTCTGGAACTTTAACCTCGATACCATCAATATAAACTGTTAATTCTTTAATCATTGTTATCTCCTTATTTATTTAACATTTTTTTTACTTCATCTTCAAGATATTTCGAAAAACTGTTTATAGGTATATAAGGTGATTGTCCAAGAGGACAGAAAGAGGTCAACTTCATTATGTATGATAACTCTTTCATCCTTTCCCAATCTTCAACAGTTGCTTTTCCCTTCAAAATATTCTTGGAATTCATAGCCAACTGTTTTGTTCCAATTCTGCATGGAGAACATTTTCCACAAGATTCATGTTTGAAAAATTGAAGAATGGAATCCAAAGTTTCCACAGCGTTTCTATCCTCTGAAAGAACAAGTATAGCACCTGAACCTAAAACTGCGGAATATTCTCCGAGTGAATCAAAATCCATTTTAACATCAAATCCCTTTTCGGATATAAATGCTCCAGCAGCACCACCTATTAAAGCAGCTTTAAATTTCTTTCCTTCTTTTAGACCACCACCATATTTGAAAATAATATCTTTCAATGTTGTTCCCATTGGAACTTCTATTAATCCTGGATAAAGTATATCACCCATAAGAGTGTAAACTTTTGTTCCCGGACATTTTTCAGTTCCAAAACTTTTATACCACTTACTTCCATTTCTAACTATTTCTGGAACATTAGTCAATGTCTCAACATTGTTAACAACTGATGGATTCTGTCTAAAACCTTTTACTCCTGGGAATGGTGGTTTATTTCTTGGATTTCCTCTCTTTCCTTCCATAGATTCGATAAGGGCTGTCTCCTCTCCGCAAACATAGGCACCAGCACCTTTTCTAACCTCTATATCGAAAGAGAAATTGGACTCAAGAATATTCTTTCCAAGAAGGTTATACTCTTTACATTTCTTTATGGCATTTTCAACCATTTTTATAGAAAGGTCATACTCACCTCTTATATAGATGAAACCTTTTGTGGCACCAACAGCATAACCTGCTATAGTCATTCCTTCTATCAATCTGTATGGAACACCTTCCATTATCAACCTATCTTTGAATGTTCCAGGTTCACCTTCATCGGCATTGCAAATAATATACTTTTCACCCTGTAAAGGTGCTGTGAATGACCATTTAAGTCCAGTTGGAAATCCTGCTCCACCTCTTCCTCTAAGTCCAGATTCTTTAACTTCCTTAACTACATCCTCAGGTTTCATCTCAAAGAGAGCTTTACCAAGTGCTTCAAATCCACCTATTCCGATATATTCTTCAATGTTTTCAGGATCTATTTCACCTGATCCTTTTAAAACTATTCTCTCCTCTTTTGGTCTTTCAAGTGTTACTGTTTCACCTTTTACCACTTCACCAGAGAAAACAAGGTCTTTTACTATTCTTCCTTTTAAAAGGTGTTCTTTAACTATTCTTTCAACATCCTCACTCTTCACATTTACATAGTAAACACCTTCTGGATACACAACAATAACAACTCCCTTTCCAGAGATTCCCAAATTACCTGTTTGTGCAACCATTATTTCATCTGAGAGTCCAGCGTTCTCAATCTCCTTTTTTAATTTCTCAAAAATACCTTTAGCACCTGCAAGGAGAGTTTCTGGATCAATCGAAACCAAAATATGACTTCTGAATATTTTAGCCATTTTTCTTCTCCCTGTATCTTGTTATAATTTCATCAATTTTTTCAGGTGTCAGGTTACCAAACATCTGATCATCTATCATCATAGCAGGGGCAACAGCACAAACACCTAAACAGGAGGAACTTTCGAGTGTGAACATATTATCGGAAGTAGTTTCTCCCTCTTTAACTCCAAGAGTTTTTCTAAGATAATTGAAAATTGTATCACTTCCCATCAACTGACATGGTGGTGAAACGCAAACTCTGACTATGTGATGTCCACGCTTTTTAACAGAAAACATTGTGTAAAAAGTGGCAACTCCCATAACTTCAGATCTGCTTATTTTTAGATATCTTGAGACTGCAACAAGATCTTCCTCCGTAAGGTATTTCTCCTCTTTTGAATCCTGAATGTCGTGAAGTATATAAAGGAGGTTTTCTCTTGTTGGTTCATACTTTTTTAGTATCTGTTCTCTATCCATAAATCCTCCGAATTTATTTTTTCTTTTTAAAGCAAACACCAGCTCTGCACTTTTTCTCATTTATATGTTCAAGATACTCTTCTTTAAAATACCTTATAGTTGAAAGAACAGGGTTTGGAGCAGTCTGACCAAGTCCACATAGAGCAGTTTTACATATCTGCTCGCCAAGATGTATCAAAAGATCTAACTCTTCTATTTTGGCTCTTCCCTTTGAAATTCTATCAAGTATATCAAGCATCTTTTTTGTCCCAATCCTACATGATGGACATTTCCCACAAGATTCATCCTGAGTAAACTCAAGAAAATATTTTGCAAGATCAACCATACAAGTATCTTCACTCATAACTATGAGTCCACCAGAACCTATTATTGTTCCAAGTTTTTTTACACTCTCATAATCAAGAGGGGTATCTAAATACTCTGCTGGAATACAACCTCCAGAAGGTCCACCAATCTGGGCAGCTTTAAACTTTTTGTTGTTTGGAAGTCCACCACCTATTTCAAAGACCATCTCTCTTAAGGTTGTTCCCATTGGAACCTCAACAAGACCAGTATTATTTATTTCACCTGCAAGAGCAAAAACTTTTGTTCCTTTGCTCTTTTCTGTCCCTATAGATGAGAACCATTTGCTTCCCTTCAATATTATCTGACATATATTAGCATAAGTTTCAACATTGTTTATAAGAGTTGGTTTTCCGAAAAGCCCTTTATCAGCAGGGAATGGTGGTTTTGGAGATGGTGTTCCCCTTTGTCCTTCAACTGAATGCATCAAAGCTGTTTCCTCTCCGCAAACAAAAGCACCAGCACCAACTCTTATTTCAAGATCAAAATCAAAATTCTGTCCAAAAATATTTTTCCCCAGAAGATTCTCTTCGTATGCTTTTTTTATAGCACTTTTAAGTCTTTTTATCGCGAGTGGATACTCCGCTCTTACATAAATATAACCTTGTTTGGAACCAACCGCGTAACCAGCAATAGTCATCGCTTCTATAACTGAAAATGGATCTCCCTCAAGAACAGACCTATCCATGAATGCACCAGGATCTCCCTCATCAGCGTTACAGATAACATATTTTTCATCACCTTTTGAGTTTCTAACAAGTTCCCATTTAAGTCCTGTTGGAAATCCTGCTCCACCTCTTCCTCTCAACCCTGAATCTTTTATCTCTTTAATTACATCTTCAGGTTTCATCTCAGTTAAAACTTTTGCGAGTGCACTGTAACCATCTTTTCCAATATATTCTTCCAATGATTCAGGATCAATAATTCCGCAATTTCTTAAAACTATTTTCAATTGTTTTTGGAAAAATGGTATTTGGGAAGCCTGTTGAACTATCTTCTCAGAATCTTTCTCTTTATAAAGCAATCTCCCAACTACTCTCCCTTTCAATAAATGCTCTTCAACTATATCCTTCGCATCCTCAGGTTTCAACTTTTTGTAGAAAACTCCATCAGGATAAACTATAACAACAGGTCCAAGTTCACAGATTCCAACGCAACCTGTTTCAACTATATTTACCATGTTTTCAATTTTGTGTTTTTTCAATTCCTCTACAAGTTTATCTCTGAAAGAATAACCTCCACTTGAAATACAGGATGCTCCAGCACATAGAAGAAGGTTATATATTTTAGCCATCCTTCCTCCATTATTTTGAAGATACTAACAAATCTTTTACTATGTTTCCGTTAACAAAATGTTCAGCAACAATCCTTCTTGCTTTTTCAGGTGTAAGGTTACCATAAGTTATCATCTCTTTTCCTTCCTCATAAACATCAACTATTGGCTCCCTATCACAGAGTCCTCTACAACCTGATTGTGTAATTATTATATCTGTAAGGTTTCTCTTTGATATTTCATCAAGAAGAGCTGATAGAACTTCCCTTGCACCAGCAGCTATACCACATGTTCCCATTCCAACAACAGCTTTTATTCTTCCTTTTCCTTCTCTCAAATTGGTTTCTTTTGACATCTTGTCCCTTATCTTTTTTAGATCTTCAAGTTTCATAATGCCTCCTGATTTTTTATTGAATTAAGATTTTCATTAATGAACTGTTTAACATACCCTGTAACCTGAGGATCACTCAGGCTGACACCTTCAAAAACTTCTTTCAATTCCCTACTATCTATCTTCACAATCTGACCATTCTTTTTGTAAGTAAAAAGAATATCAACTCCCTCATATACTGTCATCAAAATCCAAAGAGTCTCTTCAAGGTTACCCAAAGGTAAAGCGTCGATATGGTTTTTGTTAATAGAGAAAAAAACTTTTGTTCCTTCACCCTTCTTCGATTCTATTCTGAACTTCCCATCACTCTGTTCAACATTCTGTTTTAAAAGTGGAAGTCCAAGTCCAAACTTTTTCTTCCTTTCATCCTTTGTTGTAAAGAAAGGGTCAAGAACCATTTTTAAAAGTTCCTCATCCATTCCAATACCATCATCGATTATCTCGAATCTCATCTCGTCCTTATCCTCATAAATATTTATCCGGACAAGTTTCGCTTTTGCCCTTATACTGTTTTCCGCAATATCTAAGATATGAAGTGAGACATCTCTCATTTAACTTCTTCACTCGCTTTTTTCCTATATTCGTTTATTATTTGGACAACCTTATCCTCTGTCAGTTTACCATAAACCTCTTCATCAACCATCATAACTGGTGCTAAACCACATGCTCCAAGACACCTTGCTCCCTGGATTTTAAAAATACCATCTTCAGTTGTCTGTTCAAGTTCGACATTCAACTCTTTTTTCAAAGTGTTCAAAATTTTATCAGCCCCTTTAACATAGCATGCTGTTCCAAGACAAATTTTGATGTTGTACTTACTTGGTGGTTGGAGTGTAAAAAAGTGGTAAAAAGTTATAACTCCATAAATAACACTTCTATATACACCCAATTCTTTTGAAATTAAACTTATCGCTTCCTGAGGGATATATCCAAAAAGTTCTTGTGTTCTATGTAAAACTTCTATTAAGTCCTTCTGTCCTTTTGGATGTTTTTTTATCTCCTCTTTAAGTTGCTCAAGCAACTCCTCTTTTTTGAGCTTCATTTTTTTATCCTCCTTTATGACATTCGATCATGTTCTCTTCAAGAACTTTTCTGAAAACTTCAAATCCTCTGTTTTCTATACTACCATCAAAGTCAAAGGTAATATACCTTCTTCCGATCTCATCAATGTAATGGGCATCGGAACAACATATTATTTTATACTTTTCTTTGTATAAATCAACATTTTTTACAACTTCAACTCCATCAAGTTTCAAATCTGGTGGAATGAAACCAAGTTGTGATACTATTGAAAAATTTGGTCTATCTATATGTGAAGCAAAGGCGAGTCCTCCAAAATTGTGTATCAAAGATACCACCTCATCAACAGACAACTGGGAAGATAATCCTAAAAAATACTCGTATTCATACAAAACATCATCATACATATCCACAACAACCTCTTTGCCCATCTTTTCAGGATCATTTTTTACTTTAGGCAAAGATTTTTCAAACTCTTTATAGAAATTTTCGATAGTTTCAAGGTTTTCAAAATATCCCAAAATATGTGCTTCCTCTTTTGTCTGTATCTCTATGCCTGGTATAACCTCAACATCCAAAAGATCAGCTGCATCCATAACACCTTTTATGTTATGGATAGCATTATGATCTGTTATAGCGATCATATCGAGTTTCATAAATTTTGCCATCTTCGAAATTTGAACTGGAGACATATACCAGTCAGCACATGGTGATAGACAGGTGTGTATATGTAAATCCGCCTTATGTCTCATCTAACTCCCATGTTGTACAACAATCCTGCAACTTCAAAAGAATTCTTTTCAGTTTTAAAAATTGTAATGGATTCCTTCTTGGCTGCTTCAACCGTATCTTCATCAGGTGAAAATCCATCACAGATTATTATCGCGCATATATCAGCCATCTTTGCAACAGCAACTATATTTTTATGAGTTTGAACTGTAAGCCAGACGGATTTTGGTTGAACCTTTCCCATAACAACGGAAAGGAGATCACAAACATAACCATTTTCAAAATCTCCTTCACCATCGGTGACAACTGTAAGATTCAATTTTTCTTTTATCTGAGATAGTTTCATAACTTCTCCTTTTCTTTTTTATATTCCTCTTTAAGAATAACTATACAATCATCTATACTTTTAACTCCCTGAACTATATCCTCAGCAAAAGCTTTACAAGTTGGACAACCACAAGCCCCACAATCTATTCCTGGCAATTTTTTCTCTATCTCGTTTAGCTTTTCAAGTTTATCAAGTGCTATATTTATATCTGGATCAAGTGTTATAGGTCTTGGAGTTATACTCTCTGATAGAACATACTCCTCATCTTTTACATCATTCAAAACAACCTTTGACTCTTGAGATTCTTCTTCGATCATACCAGCTACTCTGTCTATCCTTTCTTTTGCAACAAAAGGGTTCTCTTTGTTGAATATTCCACCTACACAACCTCCTGGACATGCCTGAGCTTCAATGTAATCAAACATATCCATCTTTCCATCTTCAACTTTCTCAAGCACCTTTATAACATTGTGAATTTCATCAACTGAAAGTTTTCTAATTTTTCCCTTTATCGAATCGTTCTCTCCACCTTCCCTACCCCATCTCAAACCTCTTTTACCAGACTTAACAAGATCTGCTCTCTTTTTTATCGAATCTATATGGTTTATCAATTTTTCATAAACATCACTTATTGAGATTACACCATCAACAGGTGAAAACTCTTCTCCAACAGGCTCTTTAACAGATGTTACTTTTGCCGGGCACGGTGTTATAAAAAAGACTCCGATTTTATCTTCAGAAAGTCTGGTTTTTTTCATCGCTTCCCTTTTGGCTATCTTTGCAGTTATATCCATAGGTGTTATCAAAGGAATAATGTTATCAACAAGTGACGGAAATTTTACCTGTATCAACCTTACAACTGAAGGGCATGCTGAAGAGATCAAAGGTTTTATATCTTTATGTTCTTGTATATACCTTTGAGTGTAATCTGAAATTATCTCTGCACCAACTGCAACCTCAAAAACATCATCAAAACCTATTTCAATAAGTCCACCTAAAATACCTGACAACTCAAGTCTTTCAGGGAATTGACCTGTTATGGATGGTGCAGGTATCGCTATTTTATAACTGTATTTTTTCAGTACATCCAATGGATCTGAAACAGCATATTTGGCATGGTTTGGGCATATTCTTATGCATTCTCCACAATCTATACATCTCTCTTCAATTATAAACGCTTTCTCATTCCTGATCCTTATGGCTTCAGTTGGACATCTTCTCATGCAATGGGTACACCCTTTGCATTCTTCCTCTTTCAATCTAACAGAATGAAAATATTTAACCTTACTTACCAGTTTTTCTCCTGATTATAAAATGAACTTTTGTTCCATCTGGAATTTTACTTTCGATCTCAAAAAAATCTGAATTCTTTTTAATATTGGGAAGTCCCATTCCAGCACCAAAACCTAACTCTCGTATCTTGTCAGGTGCAGTTGAATAACCTTCCTGCATAGCAAGCTCAATATTTTCAATACCTGGTCCTTTATCTATAACCCAAATATCAACCATCTCTGGAGTTATAATTGCTTCCATCTTTCCATCCGAAGCATGAACAACTACATTCATCTCAGCCTCATAACTTGCTATTGCAACTCTTCTTATATCCTCAGGCGGGTATCCGAGCTGTTTTAAACTATTCTTAAGATTACTCGAAGCAGCACCCGCTCTATCAAAATCGTTATGTTTTATATCAAAACTTAACCTTATTTCACTCATGTTAACATACTCAAACCTTTTTCATAAAGCATTCCACATGTCTCAAACATCCCCTTATCTGTAACATAAATTGAAATGCCACTCTTTTTTGCAAGTTCAACCATCTCTTTTGTTGGTTTTTTACCCCTAACAAAAATTATCGCAGATGCTTCAACCATCTCAGCTGTTCTTATTGTTTGTATATTCAAAAGGTTTGTAACAATTATTCCATCTTTTTGTGCAATAAGTAAAACCTCACTCATAAGATCAGAAGCACATATAGATGAAACACATCTGTTAGGTTCTGCTATAAAACATTCCTTACAAGGTAGAAAATTCTTCAAATCTTCAACTTTTAAATTATTCATAATTAAATTATTATATAAAAATAAAAAATTTAGTCAACTGAAAGAAAATTTATTTTTTATCATTATCCTCAAATTCAAGTTGTTTTATCTCTTTCATAGAACTTCCCACATATCCTTTTAAAGAACCGTAAATGTTGACTGTATTATGAAGGATTTTCCTACTCTTGGAATATATGTTTCTGGCAGCATTCTACTTGAAACGATATTGTAGTCAAGCCCCAGCAAAAAAATAGTTTAAAAATCAAAGGATAAACCTGCTGTTATCCAAAAAAAGATTCCAATATATTCTGGATAGTTTATGAATGTGGATCCTATATAACTTTTTTCCCTTCTTGTTGTAAGTAAAAAATCTACAACTGGATACTCAAAATAAAAATATTTCATAATTGTAAACCTAAATTTTGTTAAAATATCAACACTTAACCTGTTGTAAAAAATATCTACATTCTCCTTTAAATTTTTAAAATACCAGATATTGTAACCCACCATCACAACTTATAAGATTGACTTTTAAATTTTTGTTGAAAAAATCCTTTGACAACAAATGGTAAACTAAAAAAATTTTATATGCAGAAAGTTTACCATACAAAGAATCTTTATCTCCTTCAATAAAAGTATTAGACTCTAAATGTTTACTATTAAGTTCAACATTTATTAAAATTAAATTTGAACCTGCTTTTCCATTTAAAAATTTGTTTTTATAGTTAACAGATGAATAGAATGTGTAATTTTCCTCTCCAAGATTTTTGAAATTATTTTGAAGTAACTCTGAAACTTTTTTAACTAAATAAAAACTTTAAAAAAATGTTTCTGAAAAAAGAGTAAAAGAGAAAATTAAAAGAAGAAAAATTAATAAAAATTTTATACTTTTCATCAAAATCTCCTTTATGATTTTTTTCAGTATATTTTTGTATTTTCGGTCAACTATTTTACTATTTTTACATTTAGGAAGATATCTTTTCCCAACTTTCAACACCGCCATCAACAGTATAAAAAAGTGGATTTGTCAAAATTTTATTCTTTCTCTTTTTACACAATTTTTCAAAATTTTCCTTATCCCTTTTTTTCAGTTTTTTACAAAGATGCTTGAATTCGTATTCTATCTGACCTTTTGTAACCTTTATCTTTCTTTCAATTATTCCATTATTTTTGATTTTATCTTTATCAAAAGAGTATCCCCTTTTTTTCGCTTCTAAATATACAAAATACAAAAAAGATTCTATAGCTTTCAATGGATCTTTGTAATTTTTGAACCTTTCAAGTTGTGGATGGTTCTTATAACCTTTCGTCTTCCCTTCAAGAACCTTTTTTGCAAGAAGCCCCTCTCTCCACAAAGCAACAATTCCCATTCTATCTAAATATCTCGGATGAATAGACCACAATCTCATTTGGGGACGGTGCTTGACAGTGTGACAGTAGCGAATTTATGAATAAAAAGTTTCATTTGTAAATTTAACCATTATCTGTTTAATTTTCTAAATTCAAAATATGAGTAAACTGTAACAATCAAACTCGAAATAGTAACCGGTATAATTACAAAAAGATATGATAGATTTTTAAAAAATATACCAACCAATGCAAATAATCCAGAAATTTTAAAAAGTGCTCCTCCAAATTTATGAGTTTTATTCCAAACAATATCACTACTTAAAGTCCATGGTGTTCTTATTCCAATAAACCAATTCCTTTTAGATTTTTCCAATATAAGTCCAGTATAGAAAAACAAAATTCCTATAGAAATAGGTATTAAAAAATTAGGATTTAATTTGAACCCTAAATTCCATAAAATTATCTGAAGATGAATAACAACCATAAAAATAATAAAAAGCAATATAAAAATATCATAGTATTTTCTAAACTCTTCAATATTCTTTTTTAAAGGATCTATTTTAGGGATAAGCAAAAATAGAATAAAAAGTCCCAAAAGCATTGAAGGCATAAAAAATAATCCAAAAAGTTTTGATGAATAACCGTTAACCTCTCCCTTTTCATTCCAATGTGAAGCCATATAAGATGGCATTTTATTGTATAAGAGAAAACTTGTAAAAAAGGTAATCAAAATTAAAAGAAAAATTACAAAATAGAACCTGTTAAATTTCATAGAATTTTAAAAATTGTTTAGTTTTTTTAATTTTATATTAAAACTTTTTTATTTCAATATCTTTATCTTTTTAACAAAACTTTTATCCCCATAAATACATCTTATAAAATAAACACCTGAAGAAAGATTATGTTTCACTTTTATATTTTTATCGTTAAACACAATTCCTTTGTATACCTGCATAACTTTTCTACCCTGAACATCTAAAATATCAATATCAACATTATTCATATCACTTTTTGTAAGATGAAGATCTATTTCATTTCCGAAAATATCTTTTGTAAGATAGAAGGAGAATTTATTCTTTTCCATTAGAACTCTGTTCTTTTCATCTATAAATGAATAATCACTATTTTTAAACAACCTATAAAGTTTTAAGGTGTTTTTTACTATATCATCTGGGGTTGGATTTATCACATATGCTACAGCAAAAATAGCTTTTTCATTATAATCAAGATCAAAAGGTCCTGTTGAAATGACAAACCTTTTATCTCCTTCTTCTTCTGGCCTCTCTGTTTTTCCAGGATAACCTACAATACCTTTCCCCCATTTGGGAAAAGATTCGTAAGATAAATCAGGATTGGTTGGATCAAATGTTCTAAAATTATGTCCTGACATAACCAAATATTGGGCTATTGTTGAATTAGGGTCATAGTAGATTTTAAGTGGAGTAAAAGATGTTAAACCAATTTCTTCATATTTATTGATTATTAAACCACCATCGCCATATAAATCAATATCGCTTTCTGCTTTAGGAGTTGAAATAAGAACCAGAGAAGGTATTCCGGGATTACTATGCCAACCTATTTCACTATCAAGTTGGAACTGATAAACTGTATTCATCCTTACAAGTTCACTGGTTCCAGTTCTGTTATTTTTTACCGTCATAGTATCTATAAAACCTAAAAACTCATTTGTAAAAGTTTCAGAATCATTCGCTATATCAGGATCTGCAGAAATCGAGAAATAGCAGTTTCTAATTTTCTTTCTATCATCTCTAAGATTTACTATTTCGAATTTGAATATTACAATATCTTTCAAAGAATCTGCTGTCCACGCATAAGAATATTGAAAGACCTCTATACCTATTGATTTAAAGGGGAAAAATTCCTGATACTTTGGATCTTTATCCGAATACCAACAGTATGAGTCTTGATCTGAAAGGATAGAGTCTCTGTTATACCTGTCTTTAATAGGCCATCCATATCCGTCATTATCACTTGTTGAAAGATAAACTCTTACAGAAGGATCTTGTGAAATGCCAACAACTCCTGGTATAAATTCTGTGAGAGCATGTGCTGGGTCATATCCAAAACTAACAAGAGTGTCAGTAATTAAAATGTTTGAATCTGTTAAAGAGTCAACCAAAGCACCAAACCATATACCACTTCCAAAAAAGTATGTCTCATTTGGAAAACCTGCAGGCCAATAAGCTCCAGCTTCGTTTCCAGAAAAAACATCCATTCCTATTACTCCGAAGTTAGTTACCATAATGTGAAAATCATTTATATCAAGCCAACTTTGATCATATATTGCAAAAATGTTTCTAAAAATTAGAAGAAAGATAGTTAAAAGAAAAATTTTTCTCATAAAATCCTCCATTTTTAATTATTTTATATAAAAAAAATTCAATGTCAATCTTTTTAAATGATTTAATTCATTAAAGATAATATTTAACACAAAATTAACATAGAGTTCACCTATTCTTAACATTCACATAATATTTTATTAGTGTATGAAAGAAAATAAAATAACAAAAATCATCCACATTTCTGATCTCCATTTTACAGGGAATTTTGTAGTAGAATGGGGAAACAAATTAATTGAAGAGATTAATAATGTTAATCCTAAAATCGTTGTTATAACAGGTGATCTTACAGATAATGGTTATTATGAAGAATATGTTCAAGCAGAAAATTTTATAAAAAAAATTAAATGTGAAAATATAATAACAGTAATGGGAAACCATGATGCGAGAAATGGGGGATATGAGATTTTTGAAGAAATTTTCAAAAACAGATATCCACTTTACTCAGATGATAAAATTATAATTTTAGGTATCGACTCTACAGAACCTGATATAGATGATGGTCATATAGGTAGAGCAAACTATTCTTACATAGAAGAGAAGATGAAAAATAACAACAAATTGAAAATAATAGCATTACACCATCATCTTATACCAATTCCTAAAACTGGAAGAGAAAGACATATTCCAGTTGATAGTGGAGATTTTTTAAAATTGATAGATGATTTAAAAGTTGACATAGTTTTATCAGGACATAAGCATAACCAGTGGATTTGGAAACTAAATAACACTTTCTTTGTTACAGCTGGAACGGCTGTTTCAAAAAAATTAAAAGGAAAAGGTTTTCCAGGCTACAATATAATAGAATTCAACGATATAGAGATCAAACTAAAACAAATTAACCTACTTAATGGTGATACACATATTTTTGTAAGTAATAAAAACCAAAAATTAAGTTTTAATTTTGAATCATAAAAAAACTAATCACCGAAATTTTATACTTGACTTAACATTTAACTGATTTAGAATATTGAAAAGGAGGAAATATGAAAAAGGTAAAGATTTTTTTCGTTCTTTTATTTTTTTCATTAATTTCATATTCTCATTCACCCTCAGAAATCACAGCATCTTTTGACATTAATACAAAAATGCTTTATGTTACTGTTGAACATTCGGTAAAAGATGTGAAAAGTCATTTTATAAAAAAGATTGAAATCGGGATCAACGATAAAACTATAATAACTCAAAATTATAACAAACAACAGAATGAAAGTAACCAGCAAGCCGCTTACCTTATACCAGATGCTTTAGTCGGAGACAAAATTACAATCAACGCTTACTGTAATATTTTAGGCAAAAAGTCATTCATCTTTACAGTAAATTCTCCAGAATAATTGGGGACGGTGCTTGACAGTGTGACATTTTATAGGTTGTTTTTTACTTTTAGACTTTATTATAAGAGAGATTTTATATATAATTTTAACGATTTTTTCAATCCATAGATTTTCAAAATTTCGCTTAGTTTTATTTTTCTTAAGTTTTTTCCCCTCTTCTTACTATCAAAATTTTTTATAAACTCTATTATTTTTTGGGAAATTTTAAATGCATCACATTCGTTTTTAGCAAAAAGATATGCACTTTCAGATATTTTCTTCAACGATATATCGTTGGAATCGATCAACGAGTAAAATTTAAATAATGAGTTTTCAAAATCATCTATATTTATTGGGTATATACAATCTATAGGAATATCTTTAAAAGATTTTTCATAAACGATTGCCGTAGGTATACCAAATCCAATGAATTTCATAAGATTACCCGACATTTCTCCTCTTACAGGGTATCTTATATTTATTGCAAAATCACACTCTTTCATCAGTTTTAAAAAATTATCATCATCAACATTTCTATAAATTTCAACATTTTCTCTAATCTTGTATTTATCAACAACATCTTCAAGATTTAAATCAACATCTTCTCCTGCAAATCTTAAAATGATTTTTTTCTTGCTATTAGATAAGAACTTTTTAAAAATATCTATTGTTTTATCTATATGCCTATCCTTTGAAAGATACCCAAAAATTCCAATGATTATTTTCTCAGAATTTTTTCTCTCTATTCTTTCAGCCCAGGGACATATATGATTAATTTTTAAAACTTTTGCATTTGGATTAATTTCGTTAATCATTTTTTTTGCGTATTCAGAATGAACTATAAAATAACTGTTTGAAAGAACAATCTCTTTTATCAGAGGAAAATCTATAAAAAGATCCCTGTCACGCCCCTGATTTTCTATAATTTTTTTTATTTTTTCAAAATCATTACTTTCGTTCAAAAGGTATTTTAAATAAAGAAAAGGATCTTTTGATTTTGTTGTTTTATAATACAAAAGGTCATGGAGATTTATATCATGAAGAAAAATTATTCCGTTCTCATTTAAAGCTCTTTCATAAGATGAAAGGTGTAAAGGATGATTTCCGATTGAATATATCAGAAGATCGAACTCGTTTTTATTAACATGCTCAAGAGATATTCTTTTTTTATCTGAAACCACAGAAATCGGGATAAAGAGAAATTCATCATTTTTTGCCAGCTCTTTTAAAAGAGCTTCAGAATAAACAGAAATCCCTGATCTTACGGGTGGGAATGGACTCACCCATCCTATTTTTTTAATTGGGGACGGTGCTTGACAGTGTGACATTTTTTTCCTTCCATCTTTTATAAATTTTTCCAAAAGAACTAACCTGTAAATCTTTAAAGTATTTCAAATTTGCTATTTGTCTATATGTTAGGTTATATTTATCATGAAGAAAAACAAGCAATTCTGTTCTTAATTTTTTCCATGAAATTTTACTAAAATCTGCTCCTTCTAATGATATATTTTTGTTCCTTTCAAATTCCTTTATAATTCCTTCCAACGATATTTCTCTTTCTTTTTTTATTCGCATATTTGAAACAATATTTTTTCTTTTTCTTCTATCAAAATAATTTAATGATTCCTTAAAAAATTGTACACTACCCAAAAATTCTCCAACTCTTGTGTTTCTGACTGGTAATTCTTTATGCCCCCATTCTTTTAAAGATCTTTCAAGGGCTTCTCTACTTTCGAAAATCTCTTCAACTTTTTCGGCATCAACAAAACTTTTCGTTTCATTAAAATAATCGTTGATGCTTGACCATTTATATTTAAAAGGATTATTGATAAGCCCTGCTTTTACTGGATTTAATAAAGTATAAATTATTGACATTTTCAAGTATTTGTCATTCTCTATCAAAGTTGACTTAAATCTATTTGCAAAAACATATCCTCTTCCACCAAACCTTTTTCTATAGTATATCCCATAAGAGCTGTCAAGATTCTTCATGAATTCTGAAAGTTTATTGTTGTTGTTTTTTAAAATGATATGGAAATGATTATTCATAACACAATATGCATAAATACTCACTTTGTATTTGTTTGAAAATTCTTTAATAAGGTTAATGAAATAGCTTTTTGATTTTGAATCAAAAAATATTTTTTCATTTTTGAATCCTCTGTTCATAACATGATGGTAAGAACCTTCATATTTTATTCTTGCCCTCCTCATTTTTCCTCCCTTTCATATAAAATTTCTTTTCAAAAATGTCACACTGTCAAGCACCGTCCCCAACCTCTTTAGATGATATTAAAAAGTTTTGAAATGTCAATATCGTTATTATGAAATAATATTAGGTTCGGGAAATTTTTTTATATATCTTTAAAACAAATTGAAAATGTCATACTGTCAAGCACCGTCCCCAACTATAGGTATTATTTTTCTTTTTTTACGGATGAGTTTGATTTGTGGGAAGGGGATTTTTTTCTCTTTTATCTCCCTGATCTTTTTGTAACCTTTTTCTGTTAAGACAAGATACTTTTCTCTTCTATCATTTTCTGAAACAATTTTTTTAACTAAACCTTTTTTAACAAGTTTTTCTATTATCTTTGTCATTCTCGGTTTTGAAACAAAAAGTTCCTTAGAAAGGCATGTCAAATCAGTTTTCTTTTCATTAATAGAACACAATACCATAGCTTCATTCATAGATAAATTTGTCTCTTTTTTAAGGTTGTAATCGAAAAGGTATAACTCTTTGAAAATTTTTTTAAGGTAACAAACTTTTTCCATAACTCCTCAAAATAGTTAACATTGTTAACAATATACTTTTTTTAGAAAATGTCAAGAGCCCTTTAATAATAATTGATCCATAAATTTACTGCAAAATTTATATCCCTTAAAATTTGCTTTTTTTCTATTGACATTTTTTAAAAAAGAATTACAATTTAAAAAAATCGGGAGTTTTATGGATAAAAAATGTTCATTTTCCAATTTTTTTAATTCCTTTTTTCTTTTTTTTATCATATACCTTTTTTTAACATTCCCTTTTGATATTGAAGAATTTTTAACAGGCATATTTTTATCAATCATAATAGTTTTAATCTTCAAAAATTTTCTCGATTATTTTTCTTTAAAGCCACCACTTTTTTTATCTCTTTTTTATCTTTTTTCTTATATTCTATTCCTTTTATGGGAGATTTTAAAAGCAAACCTTAATGTAGCCAAAATAGTATTATCACCGAAAATCAACATAAATTCTGTTATTGTTACTTGTAAAACAGAACTTAAATCTGAACTTGGGAAATCTATACTTGCCAACTCTATAACTTTAACTCCCGGTACTCTTTCAGTTGAAGTGAAAGATGATAGTTTGTATATACATTGTATGGATACAAAAATAACCTCTCCTGAGGATGTATATAAAAGTATAGTTAAACCTTTTGAAGATAAAATAAAGAGGTTTTCATTATGAACACATTGTACATAATCTGGTTTTCAATTCTTGCTCTTTCTGTGCTTCTTGTTCTAATAAGATTTTTTAAAGGACCACTTATCCAAGATAGAACAATAGCTTTAGATATGTTCACTACAATAACTACAGGAACACTTGTTCTTCTATCTTCCTTTCTACAAAACTCTTACCTTTTAGATATCTCTCTTGTCTATGCAATACTTTCATTTGTTTCAGTCATAGCGATTTCGAAATATATAGAAGAGAGAGGTTCAAAATGATATTTATAGCAATAATATTCATATTTATCGGAGTTCTATTCTCATTTCTTGGAAGTTTGGGAATATTAAGAATGAAAGACACATACAACAGGTTACAAACTTCGACTAAGGCAACAACTCTTGGTGCTTTTTCAACAATAATAGGTGTAGGTTTTTTAAATCCTTCTTGGTTTTTTAAACTTATACTTATAGCCTTTTTTATTCTTATAACATCTCCTATAGCTTCCCATTCTCTTGCAAGAGCATCACACAAAACAGGTATAAAATTAGAAGAAAACCAATTCGACGCTCTAAATAATGAAAATGGAGAAAAAAAATGATTTTTTGGATTTTTATTTTTATTTTTATACTTTCAATAATTTCTTCTATTGTTTCAATAATCGTAAAAGATCTTCTCTACTCAGTACTTTCACTTTCCCTTTTGAGTTTGCTGACTTCAATTCTATTTTTTGTTTTGAACGCACCAGATGTTGCTATAACTGAAGCTGCTGTTGGTGCTGCATTGACAACAGTTATATTCATATTTGGAATAAGAAGAACGGAACGGGAGGACAAATGAGAGAATCTGATTTCAATGTTGGGAAATTTTTTGCTTTCCTTTTCGTCTTAATTCTTTTTTTATTTATGCTATCTCCACTTTTCGAAGAGGGTGATGGCGCAAAAATTGATAAAAATTTAAGTGATATAAAAAATAGGGTTTCATACTTTCACTCTTTAAAATCTGTAAAAGAGATTGAAAGGATACTTTCTGACAATAACGATTTTTCAAAATACAGAGAGATTACGGATAGTGCAAAAACAGTGATTTTTGGTGAATCGAAAGATCTTGAAAATGGAACAGCCAACCTTGTAACTTCGATAGTTTTAGATTATCGAGGTTTCGATACACTTGGAGAACTTATAGTTCTTTTTATTTCCATTCTTGGACTAACAATAATACTTTCAACACTTTCCTTTGCAAAATTTGAAGAGCCATCATTTTTACAAATAACTGGAGTGAAATTCGTTACTCCATTTATGATTCTTGTTGGAATATACATATTTTTGCATGGTCATCTCTCTCCAGGTGGAGGGTTTCCGGCAGGAGCAATAATAGCAACAGCGACACTCTTTTCACTGATCGGATACAAGTTCAACTATAGAGTTTCTAATTTAAAATTCATCGAATCTAATGGAGGTTTTTTTGTTATACTTTTAGCAACTTTGGGTCTCTATTTTACAGGTTCATTTTTTGGAAATTATTTACCAACAGGAATAGTTGGAAAACTTTACAGTTCTTTTTTGATACTTATTATCTATTCACTTGTTGGTTTAAAAGTCGGAGCTGAACTTTCTGTAGGTATAAAAACTCTTTACAATGGAGAAAAAGATGATGATAGATAATAGAACTTTATATATCTACTCTTTCATAATATTTCTAATAGGAATTTATGGAGCTATAACAAATAGAAATTTAATCAAAATCCTTGTATCGTTGAGTATAATCGAAACAGCTTTAAACATTTTCCTTGTTTCAACAGGTTATATAAACGGATCAAACCCACCTATCCTACATTCAGGTATGAAAATGATCTCTCCAAACAGTATAAATATCTCAGACCCATTACCACATGCTCTTGTTCTTACTGCAATTGTTATAGGAGTTGGAACAACCGCAATCGGAATAGGACTTACGATAAAACTTTACAACCATTACAAAACTCTAAATGTAAACAGAATGGGAGATAAAGATGAATTATAACCTTCCTGTTCTCCTTATCGCTATACCAATTCTTTTTTCTTTTCTCTCTCTTATTTTAGGATCTTTCAATAAAATACTTTCAAAAATTATCCTCATCTCTGTAATAATTTTCAACATTATCTCCGGCATATTCATTTACAATTCAGTTTTAAAAAACGGAAACATTTTGACTGTTATTGGGAACTATCTTCCCCCATTTGGAATAAATCTCATTTCGACATACACATCAATTTCTTTGCTTATTCTATTATATATTGTTTTTCTTGTCGCATCTTTGATATTCGTTTCAAAAAATGACGACAGGGCAGATAAGATCTCTTCTGTACTACTTCTATATCTTGCATCATCAACCGGAATTTTGTTAACTGGTGATATTTTTAACCTTTTTGTTTTCATAGAAATTTTTTCTATTTCAAACATTATACTCATCTCTATTAAAGACAAAAAACTTTCGATTAAAGGATCTTTAAAATACCTTATAATAACTTCAATAGGTGCATCACTCTATCTTTTCGGAATAGGATTTTTATATGGTATACTTGGAACATTGAATTTATCTGAAATCTCCTTGAATTTTGATAATATTTCTTATTTTTCAAAAGTTTTCATATTCTTATTTTTCCTTGGCTCAATTATGGCTGAACTTGAAGTATTTCCTTTCAACTTCTGGATTTCAGATTCTTACGCAGGTTCAAAAAATTATGTGAACATACTTTTAAGTGGTTTGAGTTCTATAGTTGCTTTATACATTTTCATAAGATTATTCTTAACCGTTTTTGGCTATCCAACCTTTATATCTTTTTCTTACTCTTTACCTTTCAATGTGAAGACTCTTTTTTTAACAATATTTGGTCTTTCCGTAATAGTTAATGAACTTGCCGCTTTATCATCAAAAAATGTTAAAAGAATACTCGGATTTTCTTCGGCATCATCATTGTCATTGATCCTTTTATCTTTATCTACAGGACTAAAAAATGGAGTTATGGCTGCAATACTTATCGCGATTTCAGTTATAATTTCTAAACCTCTGTTATTTTTATCATCCCATCAGATAATGAAAAGAAAAGGAGAAAAAAATTTAAACTCCTTTATAGATGGTTTCAGAAGGAATCCACTTTTTTCAATCCTTTTCATAATCGGAGTTTTCACATTGGTAGGATTTCCACTAACTCCATCATTCTGGGGTAAATTTTTATTATTCATTTCAGCAACAGAAAAAATTTCTTATACTACTTTGATTCTTGTGATAGTTGTTTTTTCAATAACAATAGAACTTTTCTACTATTTCAGGTTGATGCACAAACTTTTCATAAAAGATGAAAATATAAAGGTTGAAAAAACAAAAAACAATTTTGTATACATTTTCTCAGGTATATTACTCGCTTCAATAATAATATTTTTCTCAGTAAAACCTTACTTTACCCAAAATATAGTTGAAAAAACAACTGAGGACATTTTCGATAAATCAGGTTATATAAAAAGTTGTTTAAAATCAGGAGAAATTGATGATAGGTAAAATTTTATTATCAGGTGTTTTGATCTCCTTTCTTTCAATGTTTGTAAGGAAAAGGTATAACTATTTTAGATGGATACTATTTTCTATCTATCTTCTGCTAACACTCTACTTCCTTTTCCTATGGCGAAATAGTTTTTATTATAATGAGAGTTATAACTTTCTTTCCCTCTATGGATTGAACTTTTCACTCAATTTTAAAATTACCCCTCTCGGGTGGCTATTTTCATTTTTTACAATATTTTTAACATTTTTAATATCCATATTTTCGATCCAGAAAAATATTGGGGAGGATAGTGAAAAACTGATTTCTTTTTTCTGGTTCTATCTTATTGTATCAAATATAGGTATCTTCTTTGCTGATGATTTTTTAACTCTATTTATCTTCTGGGAACTTATGACTTTCTCTTCTTTCTTCGTCATTTCACCAGGATGGATAAAATCTTTTAGGGCTGTCAACTATTATTTTGTTTTATCAACTTTAGGGGCATTCTTTATGCTTTTAGGAATTGGTTTTCTTTATGGTGGAACTAAAAGTTTTTCAATAGAGTCTGGTTACACCTACCTTTTCACTCTTTTTTCGATCAACCCTTTACTTTCAGTTTTCATTACTGTAACTTTCATTTTAGGATTTTTCACAAAATCAGCGTTGATACCATTCCATATCTGGCCTGCACAGGCACATGCTGAGGCACCAGATGATTTTTCAGCTTTTCTTTCAGGAATAATGATAAAGTATGGACTTTTCGGAAATCTCTTGTTTTTAGTACCACTTTTTTTGCTTATTAAAAATTACCCATCAACACAGATAATAACGAACGGTATTCCACTCTTTTCGCATATCCTTTCATGGGTCGGTGCGATAACTTCAGTTATCGCTACATTTTTAGCTATTGAATCTAACGATATGAAAAAACTCGCAGCATGGTCAACTGTAGCCAACATAGGTTATGCTACAACATCTATCTTTATACTTTCATCTTACGGTATCGCTGGTGGAATATTCCAAATCATAACACATGCCATATTCAAAACTGCAATATTTTTGGCTCTCGCAGCTGTAAAATACAGGACTCATGAAAGAGAGATGCACAAACTCGGTGGATTGGCCTACAAGATGCCTGTTACATTTTTAACATTTCTTTTAGGTATAATAGCAGCAGCAGGAATCCCACCAATGAACGGTTACGCTTCAAAATGGTTCATATATCAGGCACTTCTTTCTGGACATTTTCCTTTTTTAACGATAGCGATATTTTTGTCATCAACAGGTGCCTTCATGTATCTTTTCAGAGCTTTACATTCGATTTTCCTTGGTCAGTTACCTGAAAAGTTTGATGATGTAAAAGAGGTTCCATTTTTGATGCAAATTCCTATGTACATTCTTATGGCATTGATGCTTTTAACTGGAGTTTTCCCCGGTATAATATTAAAGCCGATAAATTCGGTATTAATATCCTTTAATTTACAACCAGTAAAGGTAACATACAATACTATGTTTTCAACATTATCATCTGTTGACTCTTTAAAAGTATTTTTAACTTTTTCAGGGTCATTTGCTTTTGCATTTATCCTCTACCTTATCGGAAAACCTAGAAAACATGTTGAACCACTCGATAATTACACTGCTGGTCAGGATCCAAAAGAGTTTGGTTTAACGAGAGAACTTTACCACTTCGCTTTGAAATTTTATGAACCATTTGAACATATGTTCGATTCTTATAGAACTAATACAAAAGAATTTTATGATTCTTTTGAAAGAAAAGTTAACGAATTTGGGAATTTCATTAAAGAATCTTATTCTAAAAACATAAGATATTCATCCTATATCTTTATTTTCGCATTAGTCTTAGTAATACTATACGGGTGGTTAGTATGGTAAAAACTTACATTTTTAGATTTTTGATCGCAGTTTTAACATCCATTTTCATGGGCCTTCTCTATATGGGGATAGGAAGAAAGTTCATGGCAAGGATAAGAAGATGTTATGCTGGTCCATTCTACCAGAGTTATATTGATGTAATAAAACTTTTTTCAAAAAATTCAATCTCCCATAACTGGATCATGGATTTTGGAGTTATGATGGGTTTTGCTGGAATAATAGCAACAGTTGTTTTTCTTCCTATAGGTCCTTTCAATGTTTTTCCGGATATGAAAGGTAACATCATTATTATTATGTATTTTATGACAATAGGTTACCTTGGAATGGCAATGGGAGTTGCAGCATCTGGAAACCCAAACGCAACTATAGGTATAGCAAGAGCATTATCTCTTATGATAGGATATGAGATACCTTTCGCTTTGAGTGTCATTCTTCTTATTTTTGTTAACAGATCATCATTACTTTATGATATGGTTTTAAGCCAGCATGGTTCATTTTTAAACTGGAACATGTTCAGATACCCATTCGCTTTTGCTGGCTCTATAATCGCTTTACAGGGAATGCTTGGAGAACAGCCATTCGATGCTATGATTGCTCCAGCTGAAATCGCATCGGGTCCGATGGTTGAACTATCAGGTAAATTTTTAGGTTTTGGTTTTTTACAGCACGCTTCACAGATTTTTCTTGAAACTGGAATTATTGCTGCGATGTTTTTAGGTGGTGGAACAATATTAGGTTTTTTTACAAAACAACTTATACTATACCTTATAACACTATCGATAGCAGCTGTATTTCCAAGATACAGATTTGAGGATGCTGTAAAATTTTTCTGGGTAATTCCAACTTTTTTGGTACTTATACAACTTGTAATATTTTTAGCATAGGAGTTATTTATGATTTTATCTTCTACAAAAGAGTTAAAGGATAAAGGTTTTGAGCAGATTTTAGATTTTTTCAGGAAAAAATCTTTATGGATGTTACATTACTGCACCGGTTGTGGTGCTGTTGAACTACCACCAACTATGACTTCAAGATGGGATATGGAAAGATTTGGAATGGGACCTATGGCTACTCCCCGTCAGGCTGATCTTCTTTTGATAACAGGTTACCTTTCAGTAAAATCTTTAAAAAGAGTTATCTATACTTATGAACAGATGCAGGAACCTAAATGGGTTATAGCATTCGGTTCATGTCCAATAAATGGTGGTATATATTATGATTCATACTCTGTAATAAACCGTCTCGCTTTATACCTTCCTGTAGATCTTTCAATTGAAGGATGTATGCCAAGACCTGAAGCTATAATAGATGGATTCACAAAACTTATGAAAGCTATAGAGAAAGGTGAAGCAGTAGGATACAAAAAATATAAAGAAAATTATGAGTGGTATAAGAAAAATCAAAGAGAAGTTCTTGAAAGAACAACTCCAGTTTTATGACAGGAGGAATAGTGGAACAGAAAGAGTTGATAGAACATATAGAAAAAAATTTTAAATACAAAAAAGAGATAAAAGTAATAGATGGTAAACAATTTACAATAACAGTTGAAAAGGATAAGGTTCTTAACTTACTTTCCTTTTTAAAACTTATAGATTTCAAACAGCTTGCATTGATAACCGCTGTTGATTGGATAGATGAAAAGAAATTTGAGATAGTATATATTCTTTTTTCCTATTCACACATACAACAGATACTTGTTAAAACATTTGTTGACAGGGATAACCCACAGGTTGAAACTGTAAAAAACTTGTGGGATGTTGCTTCCATGTATGAAAGGGATGTTCATGAATTTTTTGGAATAGATTTTATAGGCAACGATGATCTAAGACCTTTGATTTTACACAACTGGAAAGATCTCCCACCACTTAGAAAAGATTTTGATTCTTTAAAATATTCTAACAAAATGTTTGGAAAATTTAAAAAGGATGAAGAGATATGACAGAAATATTAACATTCCTTGGCAAAGAGGATCAATATGAAAAGTATGAACTTTTCTTTGGACCTAACCATCCAGGAATGCATGGAAATTTTTCCTACATTCTAACAGTTGAAGGACACACTATTAAAAAGGTCGATCCTGATCCCGGCCTGTTACATAGAGGATTTGAAAAACTTGCTGAAAGAAGAAAATGGATGCAAAATATTGCTCTAATTCCAAGAATATGTGTCCCTGAACCAGATATAAATGAGGTTATCTATTCTATATCTGTAGAAAAACTTATGGGAATTGAAGTCCCATTAAGAGCACAATATATTAGAACGATAATTCTTGAGATGGCAAGAATAGGAGCATTCCTTTTTGGTTTCGGTGGAATCGGTGGTGCAACAGGACTTTATACTGCATCCTATTGGACTATTGCGGATAGAGATTATTTACTTGACCTTTTTGAATGGCTTACAGGAGCAAGAGTTTATCATATGTTTATAGTGCCCGGTGGTGTAAGAAGAGATCTCCCTTCTGGATGGATAGAAAAACTTTCAGAAACTGTTGATTACCTTCAAAAAAGGTTGTACGAGTATGACAGGTTGATTTATAACAACCCTTTGATAGTAAAAAGGTTGAAAGGAATAGGAAAGTTAACAAAGGAAGAGGCTATTGAGTATGGAATAACAGGACCAAATCTTAGAGCAACTGGTGTAAAATATGATACGAGAAAGATGGTTCCATATGCTGCTTATGACAGGATAGATTTCCAGATACCTGTACAGAGTGATGGTGATGGTCTTGCAAGAGCTATCCAGAGAAGAGAAGAATTCCAACTCAGTTTGGAAATAATTAGAAAAGCTATAAAAGATTTACCTGATGGACAAGTTAGGGCAAAGATGCCAAATCCACTTAAATTCAATGTTCCTAAAGGTGAAATTTATGTTAAAGTTGAGTCCGCAAGAGGTGAACATGCTTACTTTATTGTTTCAAATGGAAAAGATAAACCTTACAGGATGGCAGTTAGAGGTGGTTCATACACGGCAGGACTTGTTCTTGCACAGAAAATTCTTGTTGGAATGAGAATCGAAGATGTTGCTTTATGGATGGCAACTATGGATATCTGTCCACCTGATTTTGATAGATAGGAGTAAAGATGGATTATAGGAAAAAATCGATAATCGGTCCTTTAAGTTCGTTAAAATACCTTTTTAAAGATCCAATAACTGTTAGGTATCCAAAAGAAAATAAAAAAACTTATCCTGATGTTGAGGGTGTATCACCCCAATACAGGGGAAGACATATAAATGATCTTGAAAAATGCATAGGTTGCGGTACATGTATGGATATATGTCCGACAGGTGCAATAGAGATGGTTGAATTTGATGATGTTAAGGAAAAATTTGGTGCGACAAAGAAAAGACCTGTTATAGATTATGGAAGATGTTGTTTTTGTGCATTCTGTGTTGATGTTTGTACATCATCTTCTCTATCAATGTCAAGAGAATTTTTGCACAGTTTTGAAACACCTGTACAACTTCAAAAGGATGATATGGGAGAAGAAATTTCAAAATTTTTTATTTTAAGACCTGATATGAAATTTTCAACAAATCCCGGATGGAAAACTGATAACGAATACTCATGGCTTGAACTTGAAAGAGTTGCAATGGATATGATAAATCCAAATGAGAGAATCAACTCTTTCATTGAGATGGTTAAAGGTTATTCAAAAGATCAGGCTATAAAAGAAGCTGAAAGATGTGTCTCTTGTGGTTTATGCAAGGATGTTTGCCCTATTCATATGGATATTCCAGAATATATTCAGGCAATATTCGACGATAATGTTGAAGAATCTGTAAAACAGATATATAGAACAAACCCACTCCCAGAGGTCTGTGGTAGAGTTTGCACGCATAAATGTGAAAGTGCATGCTCTATAGGACATAGAGGTGAACCTGTTGCAATCAGGTGGCTCAAAAGGTATGCTGTTGACTCTTTACCACTTCAAGAATACAAAAAAGTTTTAACAACAAAACCTATCAAACAGGTTAACAAAAAGGTTGCAATAATAGGAAGTGGACCTGCAGGGCTTTCTGCAGCATACTTTCTAACTCTTATGGGATACAAAGTAACAATATATGAGGAAAATGAAAAGGCTGGTGGAATAATGAGGTATGGAATACCAGCGTACAGATTGCCTGATGATGCTTTGGATAAAGATCTTGATTTTATAATTTCACTTGGAGTTGAGATAAAAACAAACTACAAAATAGACAAAGAAAAATTTGAAACTATATACCAACAGAATGATGCTGTTATCCTATCAACAGGTTTCAACCTCGGAAGATCAACAAGGGTCCCCGGAACAGACAGAGAGGGAGTTGTTCAGGCACTCGACTTTTTACAGGAAGTAAGAGATTACCTAACAGGCAGAAGAAAAGATGTGCAGATTACAGATAATGTTCTTGTAATAGGTGGTGGAAATGTTGCTTTCGATTGTTCACGAAGTGTAGCAAGGTTACAGAAGATGAAATATGGAAAGGTTAAAGTTACACAGGTATGTCTTGAGACACTCGATATAATCCCAGCAGATAAAGAAGAAGTTGAAGAGAGTGGTGAAGAAGGTGTTGTTTTAATATGTGGAAGAGGTCCAAAACAGATTATTATAGATGAGAATGGACATGTTAAAGGACTCGATTCTATGAAATGCGAAAGTGTTTTCGATGAGAATATGAACTTCAATCCACATTTCAACGAAGAGGATAGATTGATATGTGAAGCAACGATGATCATAGAAGCTATAGGGCAAGCACCAGATTACTCATATATACCTGATGAAATGAAAAGTAAGATGAAATTCGAAAGAGGGAAAATAGTACTTGATAAAGATTTTTCAACAGGAGTTGAAAAACTTTTTGCGGCTGGAGATATAGTAAGAGGACCAGACATTGTAAACGGTATAGCAACAGGTTTAAATGCAGCTATCGGAATTGACAAAAAGTTCACAACCTAAACTATCTTTGCAAACTCTTTAAAAGTTTTTCTTTTAGGTCTCTTTACTTCCTGCTCCTTCTGCCAATCGCTTAAAAGTGAATTAGCTTTTTGGGAGTGTTTCCCAAATATTATTAGAGCTATTATAATTTCATCTTTTGGAAGACTGAACTCTTCTTTTATTTTTTCAGGGTCATAACCAGCAATTGGATGTGCAACAATTCCCATTTCTGTTGCTCTTAATATTAGAAAGCCCACTGCCATTCCTGTATCGAAAAGATAATATTCCCTATCTTTGATAACGCAATCATCCTCTTTTTTTGTATGAACTATAGCTATTAAGGATGCTTTTGTTACCCATTTGTTGCCATCAGGAAGGGCAGAAAAAACTTTTTGGAGATTTTTTTTAGTTTTAACGAATATGAATTTTTCAGGTTGTTTGTTAAAACATGATGGAGCAAGTATTGCCGAATATGCCAAATCTTTTATGGTTTTAGTTTCAACCTTTAATGGATTAAGAGATCTGAAAGCTCTCCTTTTTTCTATTGTTTTTTTAACACTTCCCATATATCCTCCATTATTTATTTCCACATCCCCCTTTTTTACGATATTTATGGCAATCAAATCCTTTATGACAACTTTGTTCAGATTCTTTAAATATGACAGTTCCCCCTTCTATCTTTAAAATTTTACCATTAACAAGAGAGTCAGCTATTTTTTTGTGTGCAGAATTTAATATGTTACCAAAAGTTTGTCTTGAAATGTTCATAACTTTGGCAGCATCCTCTTGATATAAACCTTGAAGGTCTGCCAGTCTTATCGCTTCAAGTTCATCTTTTTCAAGTGTGTTCTCTTCAAGAACTCTTTTGGGAATTCCTATAGGTTTAAAATATGTGACTTCTGGATCAAAACAAATAAACCTAAATTTTTTAGGTCTTGGCATACTTTTTAACTTTATTCTTTATTGCATCTATGTTCTTTCCCACCATGTTCATAATGATGTTTACCACATCCATTCTCTTTTCCATCATGTTCATGTTTATGCTCATGTTCACCCTCATGATCACATGTAGACTCTCCAATTTTCAATTCTCCATTAGCAAAATCTTTTGCAACATTTTCAACATCATCACTTATCACTTTGTCATAAACTTTTATTCCTTTAGATTCAAAAATTGTTCTTGCTTTTACACCCATTCCACCCGTTATTACTGCATCAATACCTATTTTAGAAAGCCAAACAGGTATAACTCCCGGTTCATGTGGTGGTGGAGTCAACTTTTCAACAAGTTTTGCACTCCCATTATCAATTTCATAGATAAAAAAATTTGCACAATGTCCAAAATGCGATGAAATTTTGTTTTCATCTGTCGCAATGGCTATTTTCATGGTTCCTCCTTTTTCGTTTTATTTTTGGCATATGCTAATTATAATTCAAATTTGGAATTTGTCAACTGTTATTTTAAAATTCAAATCTATCTTTTATTTTGATAAAATTTTTGCTCTTATCAAAAATATCTTTCAAAATTAAAAAGAGCAAACTTTCAAAATTTTTTTTCTGATCATTTCCAAAAAGTAGCAACATACCATCTTCATTCTTAAGGTCAAAAATTTTCTTAGGGTATCTTAAAGAGTATATCCTTAATCCAAAATCTTCAAAATTTTCCTTCTTATTTAGAAGGTATCCATAGAAAAGAAGTTGAAAAGGTTTTGAAATCTTTACAGGATCAATTTTCAAATTATCAAAATTTTTGGAACTTTCATCGTTAAGAAAATCAAAATTTTTCAATTTCATTTCGGAATCGCTTATCCTTCCACTTTTATAATCACAGATTCTTGTTATTCCATTTTCAGATTCTATTCTATCTATAGTCCCTTTCAATTTTATTTTATCACCATCAATTTCTATTTCAGTCTCATAAGTTTTTTCGACACTTTTTATTTCAACTCCATTTTTTATCCTTTTTAGATCATACACAAGGAAATCTTTAACTATTTTTTTTATCATCTCTCTCATAAGTAATGGTTTGCCAGTTGAAGAATCCGGGATCCTGTTATTTTTAAAAATTTCTTGTATCAATTTTTCACATTCAATCTCTTTGAGAATTTTTTCAGGGTCTTTGTCAAGCAACTTTTCACTTTTAAAATCAGAATAAACCTTTTCAAGTATTTTATGAGCTGATGTGCCTATTACATCGGTTCCAACTTCACCCGGTTCATTTTCATCCCTTATTCCAAGAACGAAGTTGTAAAAAAAATCTATAGGATCATAAAGATATTTTATAATAGCTGTTGGTGAAAAACTTTTCCCTTTAAGTATCTCAATAATTTTTTCATTCTTTTCTATCTTTCTCAAAGAAACTCTGTTCCCAACAAAAAAATCTTTGAAAACAAAATTTACATTTGTATTTTTAAAAAGCCCATCTTTTCTCTTTTCATATACTATCTGCTCAACGAATCTTGACCTTTCTTTAAAATCGTTATCACCATCCGTCGAATAGGTTATATAAAAATTTTTGCTTTTAAAAAGTAAAGAATAAAAATAGTATGAAAAGAGTATCTCATTTTCCCTATATGTTGGAAGTCCCCAATTGGTTCTGATATCGTAAGGGATGAAAGATTTTTCAACTTTTCCCTTTGGCAAAATCCCCTCGTTAACAGAAAGTATTACAGTTTTTTCAAAATCGAGACATCTTGTTTCAAGAAGTCCCATTACCTGAAAATCCTGTAAAGGATCTCCGGAGTATGGAACCCTTTCCTTTACTATTATCCTTCTTATAAGGTTCTCAATCTCTCCAATACTTTCAATCTTTATATCTTTATAATTTTCAAGGAAAGTCATAATCCTGTTCAAAAGTTTTACCATCTTTATACTGTTTGCCTCTTCTATGACACTGTTTTCATCTTCCTTTTTGCTAACCATCAAAAGGATGTTTAACAATTTTCCAACAATCTCTTTCGCTAAAAGAAGTTTCCCATTTTCATACCAGTTAAAAATATTGTCAAAGAGTTCATCTTTAAATTCGTTTTCAAAATTTAAATATGTATAACCTTCTTCAATCTTTTCTTTTAAAATCTCAACAAATTTTTTATCCTTCGAAAAATTTTTAACATAAGTTGAATTTATAACATCAAGTAAACTTTTATGATAAAAACCTTTTTCACTTTTATCGGCATGCATTTTTAAAATATCTATAAGGAATTTTGCTATGGTCGTCTGTTCAAAGGGAAAGCCCATCGTTATATTTATTTTTTTTATATCTTTTGGGATTCCAGATATTACAGGGAAAAGTAATGTCTCATCTGGAAGAACAACAGTACCAGAAGATTCATTATCTTTAAAAACTTCTTCAAGAACTTGAACTTGAGAAACAGGAAGTGGATATGGAGATATATTTATACTTTCATTTTTAGAGACATCTATTATTTTAGTATTTTCACCCCATTTTCTGATATACTCTTTTATAAATTTTACAGATTCAAAATCTTTCTCTAAAAGTTCTTCCTTAACATCAAATATGATCAAAGTGGAACAGTTTTTTATAAGATTATCTATTATCTTTTGCTCTGATGGAGTGAATATTCCAAATCCAGCTATAATTATATCTTTATAACTTTTAAAATCTTTAGATCTCTCTGATGCTCTTCTATAAATTCTACCTCTGTATCCACTATTCCTTTTTTCAAGTTCTTTATTAAGTCCAACATATATTTTATAAAAAAGCTCCATAAATTTTAAATAGTTTTTACCAAGTGGACCAAAATCACCATAATCTTTTAAAATTTCAATATCTTTAATTCTCTTTTCATCTATAAGATAAAGGTCCAAATCGTTAAAATCATTCAAAAATATATCGAAAACATCTATAAATCTGTTGAAATTTTCATTATTCTTAACAAAATTTTTGTAAACTTCATAACATATACCAAAAATTTCTAAATTGTCTTCAACTTTAAGCCCTGAAAGTTCAACAACAAAATCATCCATCGTTTTAATATCTGGAAGGATAGTATCTATTTTTCTTCTTTTAAATTGTTCTTTAAGATAGAGTATACTTCTTTTTGAAGGGAGAATTACAAGGAGATTTTCATCTTTACTCAAAATGATATCTGTCAACTTTTCAAGAAATTTCATCTTCTACCTCAACAACTTTCATAGAATCAGTATAAAAAAGATAACCTTTTACAGAAAAGTTTTTCTTTTTGAAAAAACTCATATACTTTTTTATCTGTTCTATATGTTTTTTATCTTCAATTCCAGTCTTATAATCAACTATATAACATTTCTGCCCATCAAAAACAATCCTATCTGGTCTGAATATTTTTCCTTCAAAAGATATATCCTTTTCGTTGTAAATTTTTAAACCCTCTTTGAAAAATTCTGAAAGTAATTTATCGTTAACTATACTTTCTAAAAGTTCTTTATATCTATCTTTTTCATCTATACTTAAAAATCCCTCTCTCAAAGCTATACTCAAAGCATCATCTATATCCTTTTTATTGTAAACGAAGGAAAGAATTTTGTGTAAGATATCTCCTTTTTTTACATTTTCATACTCTTTTTCCCCTTTTATAATCTTTTGTAAAGATCTATCCAAAAATATATCCTTCTCGTGTGAACATAGATTTATCATTTTTATACGACTCAGATTTTTCTCTTCTACTCTTTCTGAAAGCTTTATGTTTAATTTTTGACCTAAATATACTCTCTCTTTTTCTTTTTTTAAAACTTCAATATTGTTAATTTTTTTATTTATGAGAGTTGCAACATCTATTATTTCTTTATTATCATTATCTTTTACTTCTTTCTTTTCTGTAAAAACATAAAGCTCCTTTTTGGCTCTCGTAAATGATACATAAAGTAGATTCAGATCATCGTAAAATATATTTCTATTTTCCTCTCTTTTTCGTCTTAACAATTCTGTTGTTTCGAAATATTTCTCTATATCTTTATTCAGATCACCATACTTTAACGCCAATATATCTTTTTTAATTTTTCCAATAAAAAAAGAACTTTGAAGTTTGTTCAATCCTTTCCAGTTTGCGAATGGAACAATAACTACATCATATTCCAACCCCTTCGATTTATGTATTGTAGATATTGTTATAGCATCTATTTCAGCAGGTGAGGAAATTACAAGTTCATCCTTGTATTCTTCATAGTAATCCAAAAAATCAACAAGCCCTCCCTCTTTTCCAAACTTATAAGATTCGTCAAGAAGTTTTACTATATGGGAAACTGAATCTGAATAATCTCTAACGAGTTGATTTATTATAGTTTCTATAACTTTTGTTATTATCTCATAGGGAGTTAAAAAATTTAAGGATCTTTTTATCTTTTCATTGTATATTCTGAATATCTCTACCCCAAAAAGTGTTTTTAAAATATCATCGTAATCGTATTTTTTATTTTTTACATTTTTTATTTGATACAAAAATTTTTCTTCACTCTCTTTGAATTTTGATTCTTTGATATCCATATCTTTCCATAAATAGAGAAGGTTTGAAAAATCCTCAAGAGAGTTATAAAGTGAAAATTTCAAAAGAGATATTATGAAAAGAACATAAGAATTGTTTTTTATAAATAGAGTTTCAGCTGACATTATTTTTATAATTTCAGAGTTTATTTCTATACCGCTTAGAATTTCAGCTATCTTACTCCCCTCTTCTTTTTTCCTTACAAGTATCGCTAAAGAAGATTGTTTGTATCCCCTTTTTAAACAATCCTCTATAATTTTTATTAACTTCCCTTTATTTAAAATCTCATCTTCAATATTATTTTCAATAAAGTTTACCTCAACATAACCTTTACCCTTTTTTTGGACAATCTGTTCAACATTCTCTTTTTTATAAACCTCTCCAGAATCAACATCTGTAAAAAACAAATTGTTAAAACGAACAATGTTCTCTTCACTTCTAAAATTACTTTTCAAACTTTTAGTTTCAGTATTTCCATCATTTTCAAATTTTTTTATAATCTCGGTTGAACCACCTCTAAATCTGTATATAGCTTGTTTATCATCACCAACAAGAACACATTTGTAATTTTCTGCAACACCATTTTCTATTAACGGTTTTAAATTATCCCATTGGATAGATGATGTATCCTGAAATTCATCTATTAAAAATTTTTTGAATTTTTCACCTATCCTAAAATAAATGAAAGGAACATCTTCAGTCTTGAATAATTCCTTAATCTTTCTGTTCAATTCATCTATGAAAACTATATCGTTATTTTTCTGGTATTCATTAACTATAAAATCAATCTTTTCGTAAAGGATATTGTTATATATATTTTTCAAATATATTGTATCGTAAAGATAATCCTCAAGTTTCTGTTTTAAAAAAATATGAAATTTTTTCAATCTCCTTTTGAGTTCTTCCAAACTTTCATCATCTATCTCTGATTTACTACTTACAAGTTTTTTTATATCAAAATCATTTTCAAAATAAAACTTTTTAAAAGAATCTTTTGAAATAAGATATAACAAATCATCATCACCTTTTTCTACCTTTTCCAAAAAACTGCTTATATATTTTATCAAACTTTTAGATTCAAAATTTTTATAATCAGTAATTACCTTTTCAATATCATTGCAATGATCGATAAAATCTTTTTTGAATCCTTTTAGAGATTTTAAAATATTCTTTATTTCATCAAGATCAAAATTTTTAATTTTTATAATTTCATTAAAATTTTTTTCCTTTTCTCTGATGGATGTAACAGTATCGAATATTTCCTTTTCAATTGTCAAAGATCTGCCTTCCTCACTTCTATATATTAGATATTCAAGAAGAATCTCTTTTAAATATTTTCCTTCCTCCAAATTTTCAGAAACATTCGATATAAGTAAATCTATGCTTTTTTTGATCACATTTTTTATATTGAAACCTATATCATAAGATGGAGAGATCTCCAAATCCTCCGAAAAAACTTTTACAAGTTTGTTTGTGAAGGAATCTATCGTCATTACTGAAAAATCTGAATAACCTTTACCATCTTTTGAATAGAGTATCATTTCGAGGCATTTTTTACTTCTTTTTTTAATCTCATCTTCATCTATTTTCAACCTTTCCCTTATTTCATTTTTAATGTTTTGAATAGAATCTTTTCTTTTATCATCTACAAGTTCATCAAAACCAGCAAGTCCTTTTAAAAATTCAAGTATCCTCTCCTTCATCTCATAAGCTGCTTTGTTTGTGAATGTTATAGCAAGAATATTTTTTATCTCTTCAGGATCATTGAGAACGAACTCTATAAATTCTTTTGCGATAGTGTATGTTTTTCCAGAACCAGCTGAAGCTTTATATAAAGTATAATTTTTCCCCATTTCCATCTTTTGATTATAAGCAATTAAAATTGATTTTTCAACTAAATATATGAAAAGTGAATATTATTTTTTCTAATTTTTCATATCATTGACAAACATTTGAATATTGGGTAATATTAAAATCTATGGATATTCAAAAATTGCAAGAGATTTCAAAAAAAGCAAGAATAGATATACTAAAGATGGTATACAACGCTTCATCTGGACATATAGGTGGAGCATTCTCTGCTATAGATATAATGGTCTACCTTTATTTTTACAAGATGAACTATTCTTTGGATAATTTTAATGATAACAGAAGGGATAGATTCATACTTTCAAAAGGACATGCTTCTGCGGCTCTATACACTTGTCTTGCCTATAAGGGAATAATAAAAGAGGAGGATCTACAAACTTTCAGAAGGATAAATTCTACACTTCAAGGACATCCATCAAGAAAATTAACAAAAGGAGTTGAAACTTCAACTGGTTCTTTAGGTCAGGGTTTATCCTTTGCTAACGGAGTTGCATTAGGTCTTAAATTGAAAAAGTTGGACTCAAAGGTTTATGTGATGATAGGTGATGGTGAGATAAATGAGGGACAGATTTGGGAAGCTTTAATGACATCTATAAGGTACAAACTTGATAATTTAAGAATAATACTTGATTACAACCATCTTCAGATAGATGGATTTATAGAAAAAATAAAAGATCCAAGACCAACAAAAGAAAAATTCGAATCTTTCGGTTTTGCTACATTTGTTATGGATGGTCACAATTTTAACGATATAGATAAAACTTTTACACTTGCAGATCAGGTAAAAGAAAAACCTGTTTTTATAATAGCAAACACTATCAAAGGAAAAGGTGTTTCCTTTATGGAAAACAATGTTGATTTTCATGGAAACCCTCCAACAAAAGAACAATTCGAAAAGGCACTTCTGGAGCTTACGAATGTTTGAAAAAAAATCATCGATGAGAACAACTTATGGAAAAGAGCTTGTTAATTTAGGAAAAAAATTTGAAGATATAGTTGTTTTAGATGCTGATCTCGCAAAATCAACAAAAACTGAGCTTTTTAAAAACCAGTTTCCAGAAAGATTTTTTGATATGGGAATTTCAGAGGCAGATATGGTTGTTACCGCAGCTGGCCTTGCTTCAGTAGGTTTTAAACCTTTCTGTTCATCCTTTGCTATATTTTTAACTGGTAGAGTTTATGATCAGATCAGAAATTCTATCGCATACCCACACTGGAATGTAAAACTCGTTTCAACACATGCCGGAATTTCTGTTGGAGAGGATGGAGCAAGTCATCAGATGCTTGAGGATATAGCACTAACAAGAGTTATTCCTCAAATGACAATTATCTCACCATCAGATTCGACAATGGTCAAAAACCTTATGGAAGAGATTTACCATTATGATTCCTACCTATATATGAGACTTTCGAGAAACGATGTTTTTGATATATATGATGAGAATACAAAATTTCATATAGGTGAATCCTATATACATGGAATAGGAAAAGATATCACTATTATAGCAACAGGACAGATGGTTTCAAAAGCACTTGAAGCTGAGCAGATTCTTAAGAAAGAAGGTATTGATTGTGGAGTTGTAGATATGTACACAATAAAACCTCTCGATACAAAAACTGTCGATAAAATTTTAAACATTTCAAAAGGTATTCTTGTTTGTGAAGAACATTCATGTATTGGAGGGCTTTTCAGTGCAATTTCAGAGTATGTAGTCAGAAAAAATCCTATCCCTATAGATTTCGTTGCCGTTAACGATACTTTTGGTGAATCTGGGAAAGTTGAAGAACTGTTTGAAAAATATGGTCTTGGCATTGATACCATAATCAAAAAGGGGAAAATGGTTTATGATAGAATTTAGAAATGTTTCAAAATACTATAAAAACAATTGGCTTGCACTCAACAAGGTCAATCTGTTTTTTGAAAAAGGTCAATTCTATTATCTTATAGGAAAGAGTGGTGCTGGTAAATCAACAATTTTGAAGATGATATACATGGAAATTTTTCCATCTGAAGGTGAAGTGATAGTTGGAAATTATAGTAGCAAAAATATAAAACAGAACGAGATTCCACTTCTAAGAAGAAAAATAGGAGTTATATTTCAGGATTTCAAACTACTAAAGGATAGAAATGTTTACGATAATGTTGCTTTCGCTTTACAGGTAACAGGCGAAAGGTATCAAAATATCAGAAAAAAAACTCTTGAAGCTTTATCTTTGGTAAAAATATCACATAAGAGAAATTCTTTCCCATACCAGCTTTCTGGAGGAGAACAACAAAAGGTTGCTATTGCAAGAGCTTTAGTTAAAGAACCTTTTATATTAATTGCTGATGAACCAACTGGAAATGTTGATCCTGAAGGTACGAAAGAGATTATGGAGATACTTTTCGATATAAATACAAAAGGAACAGCCATACTTATGGCTACACACGATTATTCCTTGATCAAAACATCGATAGGGAAAGTTGTTGGTCTCAGAGAGGGAAAAATCGTAAAACCGGAAGATATTTTCAAATTCGATCTTTCAGGGGGAAAAGAATGATCTATATTTTGCAGGAGACATTCAAAGGATTTTTTAAAAATAAATCTATGAACCTTATAACTATTGGCACAATAACGGTAGCTATATTCATATTCGGACTTTTCATAGCTGGTACAACAAACCTATTAAATGTAATTAGGATCGCTGAAGATAGAATAGAGATGGTAGTATATCTTAAAGAGGATATTTCAAAAGAACAGATAGATGATTTGCAGAATAAAATTTCTACGATTCTTGGGGTGCAATCTACGCAGTTCGTTTCAAAAGAGGAAGCATTAAAGCAATTTAGAAATGACTTGAAAGAAGATGCGACTTTGCTCCAAGCATTTGAGACCAATCCTTTGCCACCTTCGATAAAAGTGAATATAAGCATGGCATTTAAAACACCAGAATATTTGAAAGAGATATCCGACAAGATAAAAATTTTTGAAGGAGTTGATGATATTGATTATGGTGCCGAATGGATAAAGGAACTTGATAAACTTGTAAAGATACTTTTCTTTATAGATATTTTTCTTGGAATAATAATAATTTTTGCTTCAATATTTATTGTTTTCAACACTATAAGGTTGACTGTTTACGCAAGAAAGGAACAGATAGATATAATGGACCTTGTTGGAGCAACTGAAACTTACATTGAGTTACCATATATAATTGAAGGCATGGTTTATGGTTTTTTGGGTTCTCTCATCTCTACTTTCATACTTTATTTACTATTTGAAACTATAAGTAAAAAAATCCCGAACATAATTTTTATGAATAGCAACGCTGTATTCTTCTTCATATTTTTTGGAACATTACTCGGTTTTATAGGTTCATTCCTTTCAGTTAAACAATGTGTAAATGAGATAAGAGAGATGAAGAGAGATGATAACCTTAAAAGGATGTTGAAAAGATCATTTTGAAAATATAGTTATTGAACTTTTCCTATATATTAAAATCTCGTTATCTGTTTTAAGATACTCTTTATTTACAGGAAAAATTTTCAGTTTATAATCTGACATTTTGGGTTTTCCCTCTTTTATAAAATCATCAAACCTTCTGTTGAAAATGTTCATTGCCTCCTCATTTCCCCAAAAGTAAACTTTTCTGTTTTGAAGTAGTGCTATTCCACTTCCCCTTGTCCTTACAAATATTCCATAACAAACATTCTTCTGAAAACCTTCAAGAGGATAATAACTGATAAAATTTTGATCGTTGATTGATAGATAAAAAAGGAAATCGTCTATCTCCTCTTTGGTCAACTTCTCAAACATGTTAGAGAGCTGTGTGTTCAATGATGCTTCTTCCTCTATTATCTTTTTCAAACTCTTTAAACTCTTTTCATAATAGGAATAATGTGAAACTATAGAAAAATTTCCCTTCATTGGAAAGAAGTGAACATGTTTATGAATCTTCCCTTCAAGTTTATCATCTTTAACTTTATCAAGTTCAACTATAACCTGATAACCTCTTGTTGAAAGTGGAGCAACAATTTTACCACCTTCTTTCAGCTGCTCGAGCCAGAAACTTGTTATATCAGCAACTGTGCATGAAACAAGTATTCTATCATAAGGAGAAAAATCCATTATCCCGTAACCACCATCACCTTTTTCAGCATAAACATTTTGAAGGTTAAATTTTTTTATATTTTCTTTCAACTTTTCAAATAAGATATCGTTGATTTCTATTGTGAAAATATGTCCATTTTTGATTATATAAGATAAAAGTGCAGAGGTATAACCTACACCAGACCCTATCTCTAATATTTTGTCTTTATCTTTAGGATCAAGCAGCTTTAACATATAAAATATAATCGCTGGTGAAGAGATAGAACTTATGATCTGGTCATCAACATAAAAATTTATCGAGTTCTCATTGTATGATGTTCTTATTAGGATTTGGTCAGATAATATTTCATCAATAGTTTTTTTGACCTTTTTTTCGTTCAGACATAAACAAACATTATCTATAAAATCCAGCCTGTTAAACCTATGATAACTTTCAACCATTCTTTCATCGATTTTACCAATCTTTTCCTCAATCTTTTTAATGATGTTTTTATCAAGTTCTTTCAAAATTTCCCTATCCATATCAACTCCTTGAAAAAACTTTTACTCCCAAATCAGAAAAGATGTTCTTTTCATATTTTAAATAAGCTAAACCTGCTGTAAGAGCTGCATTATCCGTGCAAAACTCCATCAAAGGAATATATATATTATCTACTCTGTTTTCGAAAATTTTTTTAAACTTTTCTCTGAAATAACCATTCGCAGAAACGCCACCTGCTATGGAAACAGATTTTATATTATTTTTCTTATCTTCAAAACATTTTTCAAATACATTTAAAAGTTGATCAACAATAGCTTTCTGAATAGACGCTGTGATACTATTTATATTTTCTTTCACAAAATCTTCTCCCATCCTCTGTTTATAGTAGAGAACTGAAGTTTTCAAACCACTGAAAGAAAAATCGTATCCTTCAAGTTTTGAAACTGGGAATCTATAAAAATTCTCATCCCCATTTTTGGAAAACTTTTCAATCAATGGACCACCTGGATAACCGAGATTCAAAATTTTTGCACACTTATCGAAAGCTTCTCCGGCAGCATCATCTTTTGTTTTGCCAAGAGTTTTTATTTCAAAATTCTCATCAACAAAAAATATTGATGTATGTCCTCCAGAAACTACAAGTGAAAGCATCGGTAACGAAACTTTTTTGTATGTTAAAACATTTCCATAAATGTGTCCAACAACATGGTCTGTTGTTATAAGTTTTTTCCCATACCTTAAACATATACCACTCGCGAATGAAACTCCAACCATAAGAGAACCAACAAGCCCTGGCCCATTTACAACTGAAATAGCATCTATCTCTTCAATTGTTATTTTTGATTTACTCAATGATTCGTTCGCAACATCAAGAATAAAATTAACATGTTCTCTTGAGGAAAGGTCTGGAACAACACCCCCAAATTTTGAATGAACCAGTTGTGTTTTCACAACATTAGACAAAACATCAACACCATTCTCAACAATAGCAACAGAAGTTTCATCACATGATGTTTCTATTCCAAGAATTTTTGTCATTGTGCTAAAACTTTAACCTCTGATGGATTCATATTTTTTATTTTTACAAACTCTTTCATCGGTTGATTTATCCTCAAAATGTATACTCCCTTTTTTTCTATCCCTGAAAGATCAACAGTTAATGTCAATTCACCCGGCAACATATTTTTTATTATAGATTCAGGACCTTCGATTTCTACAATAGCAGTTAAACTATCGGGGGTAATTTTCAAATTTCTATTCCTGTTGATAAAAAGAACTGGAACATTCTTAAACTCTTTCGTAACCTTTTTTTCTATATAGAACTTTACAGTTATTATCTCACCCTTATATTCTATAAATTCTTCAGATTTTCTAAGTTTTACTTTCAAAGATTGACTTTTTTTCAATTTTGATAGATCAATTTCTTCACTTTCAAGATAATCTATATTGTTTAAAAGTTTCTCAGGACCAGAAACAAGAACCCTCTTGGGATCTAACTCGATATCTTTATAGAAGGAAATCTTTTGATTCAACATTCCTTTAAATTTTAACACTATCGGTACATCTTTTGTAACCTTTTTATCAATATAGAATCTCAAAAATTTTTTCCCTTTAAACTTTAAAGGTGTTAAATTGATCTGTGCAGGCACAAAAACATTTTCAAAAGTTAAAGTCTCTTCCCTTTCACCAAAATAATCATCTTCTATTTTAATTTCGTAAACTGGAAATTTTTTTAGAAATTTTATTAGCAGAAAATCTTTTCTCTTTCCTGAAAAATCTATATCTATCTTACTACCATCATAAATTAAATATGAACTCTCTTCTCCCTTTATTAAAATATTAACCTGAACAGGAATCGTCATGGTTAACTCTTCCTGTACAAATGCGTAAAACCAAATTAAAAATCCTATTAGGAGTGATACCAATTTTAGCGAAAGGTTGTTCTGGAAAAATCCCTTATTCATATTGTTAATATTAAACACAAGAAAAAAAATGTCAACAATACTTTAGCGATTTTATAAGTTAAAGAAACACTTTACTTATAACCATCTTTCATTTTTTAAGGATTTTTACAAAAAATTAAGTTTAAAAATATTATAACTTATAAAAAAGGTTTGATGTTTTCAAAAAAATTATTATAATATTATTTTAAATTCAAAAGGAGATTTTATGAACAACAGAATAAAAGAGTTATTCGATAATGTAACTTTTACATTCAAAAATCTACTTATAAATTACCAAAAAGAAAAATGGAATTTTTTAACCAACTCTACAATAGAAAACAAAAAAAGATTACTACATTCTGTTGAAGAGATAGAGAATTTTATTGATACGGATAAAGATTTCAAAGAGATTTATAACATGTTAAAAAAATATCCCCAAAATTTTTCCGATCAGGAAAAAAATACACTTTCGAAGATAAAAAAGATTTGTGGCATACTCCAAAAAACACCTCAACAGGAAAAATATTTTGATACATTTCTTTCAACAGCGATGGAAATTATTGATAACAGAATAGATTTTAACAATAAACAAACAACAACAAGCCACCTTGCAGATCTTGCTGAACATGAGACATCTTTGCAACAGATTACAAATATACAGAAACATTTTTTTAGCCCTATAGAAAAATTTAAAGATAAAATAGAAAAAGTTATTTTTGAAAGGCAGGAGTATATTAAAAGTAAGAATTTTAAAAACTATTTTGCGTTTTTTACAAAAATGAACGATTTGAAAGATAAGGATATTTTTAAAGATATTGAAGAACTTGATGATCTTACAAGAGAAGATTTTAAAAAATTAAAAAATCAACTTGAGCAGGAACTTGCAAAAAAACTAAAACTCCAAGCAAAAAGTTATCCATCATATATATTTGGAGATCCTTTTTTTAGAACATATCCTGTGCATCTTGACAACAATGTAAACACTATGTTTAAGGGAAAAGATATAGCTTATACTGGGAAAAAATTTTTTGAGATAGTAGGTTGCGACCTTTCAGATGTTTACGAGGTTTCTGATCTTTACATAAGACCCGGCAAATACCAGTACCCATTCATAATCGATATAGATGGAAACGATATTAGATTCTCCACTAACACAAAATCAAACTTCAGAGGAACATACTGGTTATTAAGAACTCTTTCAAAAGTTGTTTACATGCTTGAAAAATCGAAAAACAAAAGTTTTTTTGAAAGGGATAATTTAGACAGAAGGAAAATGGAAACCTTTGGAATAATAGTTACCAATTTTGCTTTCAAATCTGGTTTGATTTCAAGAATATCATCCCAGTATGAAGATGATGAGGATATACTTTCAGTAGATATTTCAGATTATGTTGAAAAAAACAATCTCATTCTTTCAAGATTTTTTCTTTCACTTTCAAATTTTGAGATTGAAATCAACAGTTCAGATAAGGTCTCAAACTTTTCAGATATATGGCTTAAAAATGTTAAAAAGTATCAGTTCATAGAACCAAAAGATATTTACAACAAAGATGGATGGGTTCTGCTCGATTCTATAATAATGGATCCTTTTTCTTCAATATTTGAAGTTGAAGCATTCTTACTATCGAAGAAACTTGAAAAGAAGATAGATTTTAAAAACCTAAAACAAAAAACTTTTCTTAAAACAATTTTTGAAATGGTTGATAAAATTTGATGTGAAAAAATTTTTAATTCTGATTGTTTTTCTAACTACCTTTTTTCAAATATATTCAAATACTTTTCTTGTTTTTTCTTTCAATAAAAACCTTTTTAAGGATAAAGAATTTTTGATATATTCAAAAGAAAAATATTTTTCATTTGATTTTGATTCATTAAAAAACTCTTATTTTATAGTTGTTTTTGATTTTTCTTATAGAGCAAAAATTTTTTTTGGTCCATCAAAAATAGTTTACGATAAAAAATCTATGATATTTGATTTCAACAAACCAACTTTGATCCATTTTAATCAAATAAACGAATTGAATGATGATAAAATTTTTGATGACACTACTCTTTCAAAAATATCTTTGATAAACAATCTTTATGACCTAAACTATGTTATGTACAATTATTTTAAAACGAACATTTCTGAAAACGAACTCTATTTTTCATACTTTAACAAAGAGGATGATATATTAAAAACATATTTTTATATAAAAGAATTATATGAAAAAAAAGATTTTGATTCTTTAAGGATTATATTTAAAAAATTGTATAAAAAATACCCTTATAATAAAGACTTTTTTCAATTCTATATTTTATCTTTGCTTGATTGTTCTAAATTTTACATAGCAAACAGTTTACTCGATACATATCTTTTAAATTTTGATGATGATACTTTTTACTATTCTTTAAAGGGAAACATTAACGCAGTTTTAGGAAATCTAAAAAAGGCACAGAAATATTTTGAAAAGGGAAGAAAAAAATATCCAGAATCTTTGCTTCTTCTAAACGATGCCTTAAACATATATTCGATTTTAGATTCAACAAAATTTGAAGATTACAAAAACTATCTTGATTTTAAATTTAAAAGGTAAAATGTTGACTTTTTAAAATATTATGATAATTTAATAAGTGTTAGGAGGGTTTGGATGAAAAAATTTATAATTTTATTTTTTTTCATTATCTTTTTTAATACAATTTTTTCTATAGATTTTACAAAAGACACCTTTAAATATGAAACTGATAAAATTAAAATTATATATGAATATCCTATGTTCAAGGAAGAAAAATTTAATGAAGTAAACGGTATAATAAAAGAAAAAATAAGAAATATGTTTGAAAAGGATTATGGTGAAATTGTTAAAATATCAAAAGAGGATACTTTTTTCCAAAAATTAGTTTTTTTCTCCGATCTTTCCTGCTCCATTTTTGGAATAAGCAACGATTATGTCAGCATAAGGTTCTATAACGAATCTTATACTGGTGGAGCACATCCAGTACATTATTACTTTCCTTTCAACTTCGATCTAAATTCAAAAAAAGAAGTAGATTTGAAAGAGTATTACAAATTGAAAAAAGATCGTTTGAAAAAACTTGCAGATTTTTGTGAAAAAGATATAAAAAATCAAATGAAAGAAAATATTACTGAAGATGTTCAATTTTCTATTCCATTAGATTTTGAAACATTTAAGGTTTTCAACATAAATGAGAATGGAATATATTTCACTTTTAATGAGTATTCAATATTACCTTATTACCTCGGTAGTTACACAGTTTTTATTCCAAAGGAAAAATTTTTGGAATTGATAAAATAAGTTCTTTATTTGTTGACTTTATATATTTTAGGTCTAAAATTGAAAAAAGAGGTAATGTTTGTTTAAATTAAGATTTTGGGGGGTAAGGGGCTCTGTCCCATCTCCCGGAAAGGAAACAAACTTTTTTGGTGGTAATACCACATGCGTCTCAATTGAAAATAATAACACTTTTCTCATAATCGACGCTGGAACAGGTATAAGAAATATAAATTTTTATCTTAGTGAAAGAAAAGTAAATAAAATATACATAATATTTACACATTATCACTGGGATCACCTACAAGGATTGCCTTTCTTTGCTCCAATATTCAATCCAGATATAAAAATCGAGATTTTTGGTAAGAAGAATGTTTCGGAAGTTTTATCTCTTCAAATGAAACAACCATATTTCCCTGCCGATTATAAAAATCTGCCTTCAAAAATAGAACATAAAAATCTTCAAAAAAGTTTTAATATCGATGATATTTTCATCGAAACAATTGAAAACAACCATCCTTCAGGTTGTGTAGGTTTAAAATTTTCATACAAAAATAAAAAAATTGCCTTCATAACTGACAACGAATTGTTAGATTATGGTGAAAATATCACAACGAAAAAAGATTTTGCAGATTTTATACATGATTCTGAAATTTTTGTTCATGATGCACAATATACTTTTAATGAAATAAAATCAAAAAGGGGATGGGGACATTCAACTTACGATGATGTTATGGAAATAGCAAAACTGGGTGATAACAAAAAAGTTGTATTCACACATCATGATCCTATGAGAAGGGATAAAGAATTAAAAGAGATATTAAGCGATTTAAAAAACAGATACCCAAAGTTCAATCTCAAGGCAGCAAAAGAAGGAATGGAAATAAAATTTGACATACAATGAGATATAATTTTAGTTTATTTATAACTATTTCAGTTATTGTAATTGTTGTTAACTCTTTAGGTTTTTATAATATTTATAAACTTTCTTCTGATGGAATAACCTACAAAGAGAACGATTATAAAACAATAGAAATCGTTTATGTAAAACCTTTTTCCTCTGGTTTTTTCTCTAACCTTGAAGTTGGTGATAAAATAGTTGCCATAAATGGTAAAGTTCCAAAATCTCTCTCGGACCTCAAAGGAAACATTATCGAAAAAGCTGGAGTAGATAAGGTATACATTTATACCATAACAAGAGATAAAAAAATTTTGAACATTCCTGTAAAACTTGGATACTATTATTCAAGAAATTTTTTTATTTTTGAACTGATTATGGTTTCAATAATTTTTTTCCTTTCATTTCTCTTTTACCTTTCATTTGAGGAAAATTCAAAAGAGAGTTTTTTTGTTTTTCTTTTCTACTCCCTTGTTACAGTTACTCATATCTTTTCTCTTGTTTCTTTTATAACCTACCAACTTTACATTTTCTTAATAATATCAGGTTCCTTTTTACCTGCTTTAATTATCCATTTTTCTTTTATTCTTAAAAAGGATTATAAAAAAGAATACCTTATAGTTACTTATCTGATCTCTTTTTTCATTTTTACTATATGGTTAGTTTCATATCTTAACTTTGCACTAACTTTAACTAAATCTAACTTGAACAGATTGATGACAATCGTAAAGATCTCACAATTTTTTTTTGGTCTTATTAGCATGGCTGGTATTTTTTTTATGATCTATTCAATCTATTCCAATATAAAAGAAAAAAAGTTTGATCTTGTCACAATAACATCAATCCTTTTCCTTCTTGGATTTTTACCTTATATATTTCTTTATGCTTTTCCAGTAGCTTTTGGTAAAAAAGAAGTTTTACCTGTAAACTTGTGTATCAGTTTTTCAGCTGTTCCAATTCTTTCCATATTGGTGTATAAAACTTTCTTGAAGTCAAAATTATGAAAAATTTTAACAGAATAATTTTAATTCCATTTTATTTTCTCTTCTTCATAAGTCAATTGTATATAACTTATAAGGGTTCTCTTATTTCAACAGACAAGGCGATTTATGAAGAAAGAGATGATGGAATATATTTTAAATACATTCCAACCAATAGCAACCTTTACAAAACAAATGTATCTATTGGAGACAGATTGCTCTATGTGAATGATATAAAAATTGAAAACAAGCATTATCTATTCAATTTAATTTTTGATAGAATCAAACCTTCATCTGAAGTTATCTATAAAGTTTCTGATGGTGAGAAAATAAAAACTGTAAACTTAAAACTTGAAAAAAGATTCTCGGTATTTGAACTTCTATTCTCACTCTTTTTAGGTTTATCATTTTTAACTTTAATCTTTCTAATAATTCTTAACTATCCACTTTCAACAACCATAATTTCTTTTTTCTTTTTGTTTTTGACTCTCTCTTTCATTTCAGTTTTTATAAATGTTCCTTTCAGTAACAGGATTCTATACTTTATATTCATGTTTCTATGCCTTATAAATCAACTCTCACTTTTTCTTTTTACAAAAAACTTTCTAACCAATTCTAAATATTCTTTTATATCCTATTTGATTATAATTACAGTTTTTCTCTCAATAGCAATATGGATGGCAAACTATTTACATTGGACTTTTACTTTGAAAGTTATAGATTATAGAAAGGTTATGCAATCTGTAAAATTATTCCAACTCAGCATCTCTTTGAACATTATACATTCGATAATCCTGATAATGAAAAAAATTTTAAAATTATATGAAAAGGGTAACCCTGTTGAATATTTCGCTTCATCTTATCTTTTTATCTTTATCCTTCTGACTTATCCAATCTTTTATTCTTTGCCAATAATTTTGAGAAAAAGGGAACTTATTCCATTCTACTTTTTCTTTATATTTTATTATATCGCTTTAATTTTAATGTTAAGATACAAGAGTAAATTGTATAAAGTTTTTTTATAAATGAAAAAAGAATATCTCTATTACATCATAACAATAGCTTCAATAATCCTTTTTCTTGAACTCTCATTCTCATTTATTCTTTACAACAATGTAAAAAATGATATTAAACAAGAGTGTTTCGTAAACAGTCAAAATAATTTAAGAAATATGATCTCTCTTTTAAATTCAAATCTTTTCACCATATTGAAAGAAGATAATTATTTAAAAGATTTTAAATTTGAAAAAGAAAACAAGTATAACCCAAATTTTTATATTTTTGAAAAAAATCTATTTATAAAATATGGCGAAAAGATTTACATGGTTCCCCAAGAAAGTAAAAATATACTCTTAAATATTTTTTTTGAAAAAAAAGAAAATGGAAAATATTTCTCCATTTTTCTCGATCATGAACAGATTCCCGATGAAATAAAAAAGGAGTTTGAAAGGTACTATGTTTTAAACAATTCTTACGGTTTTTTTGAAACAAAACATTTTCTTGTTAGTTATAAAAAGTCAAATTATGAAAATTTACCTGAATACACAATGATTTTCTTGGAAGATAAAAATCTTGAATTCAAACACTTTAACGATATTCTTTTCCTTTTTGTTTCTATACATATTTTGGTACTCGTTTTCATAGCAACATTTATTTCTTTTTATATAAATGCATTTTATACTGTTATCCAGGTTGAAGAGGAAGCAAAAAAGAATCTTGAACTTTTAAGGATAAATAGAACATTAACCATAGAGAAATTCAGTGAATCGATAGTTCACAACATTAACAATCCACTCACAACTGTTTATGGTTACATTCAGATACTTGTAAAAAAGAGACCCGAACTTGTTAGTCAGTTCAAGCTTGATAAAGTTGTTGAAAACATAGAATTCGTTTCAAATCAATTAAAATTACTTTTAAACAAAAAAGTTTCTGATATAGAAGAATATATCGATTTGAATGAGTTTGTTAAAGATGAGTTAAAATTTTTAGATCAGACCTTAAGAAATGAAAATATAACAGCCTCTTTTTATGAAGGTGTTGCCCTCCCAAAATTAAAAATAAACAGAAATGACTTGAAAATTGTCTTTGACAATATTATCGATAATGCCATTGATGCTTTGCAGAATTCATCTATTAAAAATATCATACTCAGAACATATTATAAAAACCATAAAATTTTTCTTGAAATAGAAGATACTGGAGAGGGAATAACCGATGAAATTAAAGAAAAGATTTTTGACCTTTATTTTACCACAAAAAATTCCCAGACATATTACAAAAGAGGTTCCGGCACTGGTATAGGGCTATATTCTGTAAAAAAAATTGTTGAACTTTATAAAGGTGAAATAACATTTTCTTCTATATTTTCAAAGGGAACAACATTTATCATTTCATTTCCTGCTGATTAAAATAGAACAAAAATTCTCCAAAACTAACAGTTAAACTATCATTATAATCCAAAGTGTTCAACAAAACCCCTTCAAAAGTTCCAGCAAGTTGACTAAAAAAAGAATCTGGCGAAGACTCAATATAGATTTTACCGTTACCAAGATATGAAGAACATTTGTAAATCTTGCCTGATCTTTTAAAATTTATAACTATGTAAGTGTTATAATCGTATGGTATGTATATATAATTGAATCTTGTAGTATCTGGAAAGGAGATAATAATATTAACACTACTATCTTCATTTTCTCCGTAAAGATAGTAATATCCCAAATCTTTTTCACCTTTACAATTTTTTTCGAATTTTAGTGTGTCTTCCTCTAAAACGCACTTAATATATTCATAAGTTTTGTTAGAGAAAAAAGAACAGGAATTAAAATTTAAAAGAAAAATTAATAGTGTTAGAATTAAAAGTATAGTAAGGATTGGTTGATTCTTTTTTGATAAACTCATAGTTTATATTATAAACATTTTTATCTTTTGAGTAAATAAAGTTAAATCCTAAATGTAAAATTTTATCTTTTCTGTTTTCGATTTCTCCCTCTGAAAACAAAGAAACAGCGATTATATGTTTTAAAGTCAAAAAATCGATATTTTCATATGTTGAAGAGAATATAAATTTTGAACTCTGTCCAAACTGAAAAGTTATTTTCCCAGTTAAAGAAAGATTTTTATTAAACGAATAATCATCTAAAAATGAGTCATCAAAATAATAATCTATAATTTTTGAGGAAACTTTTTGGAAGTTATAGGAAAGGGAAAGTCCAGTGAAATTTAAAATATTAAAACTTACAAGAGGTGTTATATTAAGAAGTAATATACCATCTTTAACCTTGTATCCACCTTTTGTATATAAATGGAAAGATGAATTGAATGGAAAATATAGATAATTTTTGTTGACAATCTCCAAATATGTTGAAGAGTTAGAATTATAAAAAGGATAATAATTATAATAAAGATCAAAGGAGTTTTTTAGAGTATAAATAAAATCAAAATTCCTTTTAAAATCAATAAAAATACCCGGGGTCAAAAGGTTATTCTCCTTGTAAAAATCGTTCAGATAGAAGTTTTGATAAGAATAGATTCCCGAAATTAAACTTGTTTTCATATCATCTTTAAAAACTATCTGGTAAAGGAAATCTGACGGAAAGCTGATGTAGTAATTGTTGATAAAAGGTGTGTTTATACCAAAATTGAAAAATATATCTGTTTTTTCAAAATTTTTTTTCAAATTCATTTCAAGAGAAAGCACTGCATCAGATATGTTATCATTTGTTTTAAAAAGGTTGTCTGTAAAACCAATTTTTATACTGTTTGAAAAGATAGAAATGGAAAACAAAATAAATACTATCGATATTATTCTTTTAGTCATCTTTTCCCCTTTTTTGGCTGGATCGGTTTAACCTTATTATATTTCAAATCTGGCATAAACCCTTTCTGTCTATAGTCGTTTATCCCATCCCCATCTTCATCTATAAACCTGTCACTCTGTTTAAAATCTTTAATACTTCTTCCTATCCTATCATCTGTAAAATCTCCATCTGTATCAACAAACTCCTCAAGAATAATACCCAACTCTTCAACAACTTTTCCATAAGTATATCCATCGTAAAACCCTTTTTTGTATCCATGGCCTGTTATATCGTTAACAAAATTACTATCCCTGTCAATAACAGGCATATATTTTGATTCTATAAATTTGTCATTTATACCATCTCCATCCTCATCTGAAAATATATCGTTCACATTATCTTTATCATCATCAACAAAATCGATTTTTATTAAAGTATCACCGTTCAGATCGTTTATCCCATCGCCATTTTTATCCTGATAAATATCATTTATACCATCACCATTTAGATCTTTATACCCATAAACATATCCTAAATTTTTTGATGGAGCTGCTGAAAAAATAGGAACAAATAAAAAGATAATAATAAATAGCAAACACTGGAAGGAAGGGATACCTTCCAGTGTCGCCGTTTTATTTAAAAAGGGAGTGTGAGGTCTAATTTTTCTTCCTACTATCATTTTTTGGGGTCCTGTTGCAATTTCCTTGACAATTACCTTCTCCATGTTTTTGCTGGTTTCTCGTCTGATTCTGATTTCTGTTCTGGTATTCGTTACCATCACCATTTTCTGAATTGTCACATATTCCATCACCATCTTCATCTACAAAATTCTTCTCCTGATTTTTCACTTTGTTCTGTTCCTTGTTCTTATTCTCTGCAGATTTGTCTTCATTTTTATTCTTCTCTTGATTCTTTATCTGGTTCTTTTCCTGATTAAGATTTCCTTCTTGATTTTTTTCCTGAGCTCCATTCTGCTCTTTGTTTCTATTCTGTTCCATATTCTGTGTCTGCCCTTCATTCTGTTCCTTCTGTTGGTTCATCTCCTGCTGATATGTATCTTTTCCCTCATCTGTAGTTGTATCCTGAGCATAAATGTTAACCGATAAGAGAAGAAGAAGAGAAAGAACTGTTATTAAAATTCTTTTTTTCATTTTGCCTCCTTTTTTTTTCTATCTAAAGAAGCAAAATCTATGCCAGAATTTAAGTTTTTCAATTTAATAACTTACATCTTTTGAAAGATAAAGTTTTTAACAAAATTGTAATTTGAATTACAATTTTGTAATCAATCGTTAGAAAAATTTGTTAAAATCAAGCCTGTAATAACAAGAACAAGTGCAATATAAAAATTTATTTTTGGAAAAGTTCTTAAAAGTAGAATTTCTCCTGTAATAGTGAATATAGGTATCGTGTATATGAAAGAATTTACAATTTTCTCATCAAACTCTTTTAAAGCTTTGTTCCATAATATGTATGCAAGTGATGAACAAACTATACCAAGATATAGAACAGAAAGAATGGTTGGAGCGTTCAACTTAAAAATACAAAAACTACCTCTTTCAAAAAAGATGAATGGGATAAAGAATATAGATCCATAGAATGTCATCTCTTTGGTAATAAAAAAAATTGAATATTTTGAACTCTTCATCTTCGAAATATATGTATAGATTACCCATGATATAACAGGAATGAACATTACAAGGTCGCCTTTGACATTAACATTTTTAATTAGAGAAAACCCGAAAAGCAGGATATATATTCCTACAAAGCTTAGTATTATCCCTAATGTAAGGATATATGATATTTTTTTTCTATAAACTATTTTATCAACAAGCAATGTGAAAATCGGAATCGTTGAAACAATCAAAGCACCATTTGATGAACTCGTATATTTTAATCCAAAATTTTCTCCTAAAAAATAGAAGGTGATTCCAAAAAATCCCATTAGAGAAAATAACACCTTATCTTTTAAAACAACTTTACAGTTCTCTTTTCTAATAAAAACTAAAAATTCTAAAATAATATAAGAAATTAAAAATCTCAAAAAACCTAAAGTTGCTGGTTTTATATACATAACAGCATATTTGGTTGCAATAAACGAATAACCCCAAATTATTGCAGGTATTAGAGCGAATATTGTTAGATAACTCTTTTTCATATCAAGTAAATATATTGTAATAATATTTAAAGTCAATATGTTGAAAATAGTTTTTTTTATGATAATATTTTTTTATGTTATATAAAACAAAGTTTAAAAATGTTTTTTTTCATTATAAGGCTCTAAACAGTAGAAAAAGTTGCATACTTTTATTACATGGGCTTGGAGGAACATCATATTCTTTTAAACGATATTTCAAAATATTAGAAGAAAAAAATATTTCTTTTTTTGCCTCTGACCATCCATTCCACGGTTATACAGAAGAGAGAGATTTTCAGACTTATGTTGATACGATATTTGAATTTATAGAAAAAAAAGGATACAAAGAGATTAAAATAGTCTCCCACTCCTTTGGTTCTTATGTTACTGAACTTTTTTACACCAAATTCAAAGGATCCGTTAAAAATATAATGCTTATTACACCTTTCATTGAAGCGAAAAAACAAACAAAAGGTTTAGGTTTATTTTTATATGAAAAGAAAGAATTCTTTAGATATGCAGGAAAAATTCTTTCAATTTTCCCTGAAAAGTTCAAATATCCTGACTATGCAAAGATAGGTAGAAAACCTTACTATGCTTACTGGCTAAATGATATGACTCACACTGACAGAAAAGGATATTTTGAAATCCAGTATTTTGTTGCTGACAGAAAAATCGAAAATTCAGAATTTTTAAATGTTAGTGAAATCCATCTTGGAATCTATGACATAATAACATACTGTGATCTGACACAGAGACTATTAAAAAATTACAATGTGAAAAATATTTTTTTACATAAAGGAGATCATCTTTTCCCACTGAAGGAATTTAAAAATTTCAAAGAAAATTTCATACAATTTGTTGATAAATGAAAAATCTGATAGTTGCAAAATTCGATCCAACTCTTTTCGCTCTTCTTGGAGGGATTTTTACTCTCTCTCTTACAGCTTTAGGTTCTTCTTTTGTTTTTATTTTCAAGAAAATTACACCAAAAATTTCAGATTTTATCCTTGGTTTATCTGGTGGTATAATGCTTGCAGCAAGTGTATTTTCTTTACTTTTGCCTTCAATAGAAATATCAAAAAATTCTAAAACACCTTTTTTTATTCCTCCAATCTTAGGTTTTATACTTGGAACATTTTTTTTAAAATTACTTGATAAGATAATACCTCATCTCCATTTAAACAGTTCAAGTCCAGAAGGTTTGAAAACTGGCTTTGAAAAACATATTCTTCTTATTTTAGCTATAACACTACATAACATACCGGAAGGTCTTGCTATTGGAGTTTCCTTTGGTTCTATAACTTCTAATAAACTTGAGATTATAATTCCATCTCTTGTTTTGGCTCTTGGAATAGGATTACAGAACATTCCTGAAGGTGCTGCAGTTTCTTTTCCTTTAAGAGGTATAGGTTTTTCAAGAAGTAAATCTTTTATGCTCGGTTCCCTCTCAGCTGTTGTTGAACCTTTATTTTCTTTACTTGGTGCTTTAACCGTAACATTCTTTTCATCAATTTTACCTTACGCTCTATCTTTTGCAGCTGGTGCTATGATATATGTTGTTGTTGAAGAAGTTATACCTGAAAGTCAGTCAAATGGTAATGTTGATCTCGCAACTTTAAGCACCATGGCAGGTTTTGCCACCATGATGCTTCTCGATATATTGTTTAGTTATTAAGAATCTCTTCCATATCCTCTTCAACACTTTTTATAGGAACAAGATTAAAATTATCTTTTATAACCTGATAAACATTAGGTTTGACAAAAGCTGGCATTGTTGGTCCAAGTTTTATATTTTTAATCCCGAGAAATAATAATGTCAAAAGAATACAAACAGCTTTCTGTTCATACCATGAAAGAACAAGTGATAATGGAAGTTCATTAACTGGAAGATTGAATGCTTCCGATAAAGCGAGCGCAATCTTTATTGCAGAGTAGGCATCGTTGCATTGTCCTATATCGAGTAATCTCGGTATTCCTTCTATTTCTCCGAAATCTATCTTGTTAAACCTGTATTTTCCACAAGCAAGTGTTAATATAACAGTATCTTTTGGAAGTTTTGTCGCAAAATCAGTATAGTAGTTTCTACCAGGTTTTGCTCCATCACAACCACCTATAAGAACAAATTTTTTAATTTTTCCTTCTTTAACAAGTTCAATGACTTTTCCTGCAACATCTAATACAGCGTTATGTCCAAAACCAACGGTAATATATTTTTCCTCACCATCATTCTCAAAACCCTCATTTTCTAAAGCAGCTTTTATTACAGGGGTAAAATCTTTTTTCTCATCTATATGAACAACATCTGGCCATTGGACAAGTCCGGTTGTAAATATTCTCTTTTTATATGTCTCTTTTGGTTTTTGGATACAGTTTGTTGTCATAAGTATTGCACCTTTGAACTGTTCGAATTCCTCTCTCTGGTTTTGCCAAGCTGAACCATAGTTTCCAACAAGGTGCTTGAATTTTTTCAGTTCAGGATAGCCAAAAGCTGGAAGCATCTCTCCATGTGTGTATATGTTAATTCCTTTTCCTTCAGTCTGTTTCAAAAGAAGGTAAAGATCCCTTAAGTCATGACCTGAAACCAATATTGATTTCCCTTTAACTGGAGTTACTCTTACCTTTGTTGGAACAGGATTTCCATAGGTTGAAGTGTTCGCTCTATCAAGCATCTCCATAACTTTAAAGTTTATTTCCCCAACTTTTAAAGAGAGTTCGACAAGAGTATTTTTGTCTTTTTCTCCTTCAGCAAGTTGGTTTAAAGTATTATGGAAAAATCTGTAAACATCATCATCTTCAATACCAAGTATCATGGCATGGTCAGCATATGCGGCAGTTCCCTTAAGTCCATAGATTATAAGGTGTCTTAACCCACCAATATCCTCCCCATACTTTTCAATCTCTTTATCTAAGGTAACTTTTTCTGCGTAGTTTAAAACTTTTTCGTAATCTTTTTCCAATACAAATGTTGCATTATCAGGTAAAATTTCTTCTTTTAGATTTTTTTCTTTTAACATTTCATAATAAAATTTTTTTGCCTTTTCCCTCAATTCATATCCTTTTAAAATCATCTCATAAACTTTTTTTGGGTCAAAGTTTACATTCGTAACAGTAGTAAAAAGAGATTGAAGTATAAATCTATCAATTTCAGTATCCTTTTTGCCGTATTTATAATACCTTGAAGCATAAACAGATATACCTTGTGTAAGATAAACTAAAAGATCCTCAAGATCCGATGTTTCTTTATCTTTCCCGCAAACTCCAAAAGATGTGCAACCTTTACCACCAGATGTTTGTTCACATTGATAGCAGAACATAATACCTCCTTTTTACATTTTTTTTGCAAGTTCATCAACAGTTGTTTTTTCAAGGTAATCTAAAAATTCCTGATTAACTTTTTTTACAACATTATCAAATATACATCTTTTGAAATGACACTTTTTTTTGTTGAATGGACACACATTCTTTTCAATAGGTCCCTCCATAATTTGAAATATTTCTAAAAGGTTTACCTTTGAAGGATCTTTTGAAAAAATAAAACCTCCCTGCGGACCTCTTACAGAATCTATTATCCCTCTTTTAGTTAGATACTGTAAAACTTTTGAAAGAATCGGTATAGAACTTCCAGTCATCGATGATAATTCTCCAATTTTTACAACCCTTTTTTCTTTTGCAAGATAAACTACCGAATGGATAGCAGCAAATGTAGATTCTGAAATTTTTACAAGATTTGACATCTTTACTCCTTTCAATATTTTCTTATTTAAATATTATAATACTTAAACCAGAAAAAATCAAGAGGGGCAAAAACCCCTCTTTTTAATATCAAAAATTTATTTCCTTTTCAGATTCTCTTTTGCAACAACTTCTGACCAAGTCTTTCCACCCATTGTTTCAGTAATATATACAATAATACTGTAAATATTTGCAACTGGGACATAGGTGAGCCATTCAATAAGTCTTCCTTTTGTTTCTTTCATCATATTTGCTGTAGTATAACCACCTACATATCCTATGCAGCATCCTTCAACTCCTGCATTCTGGAATCCTACATAGGCATAGTATACTCTAAGGATTGGGAAAACCAACTGTAAGAGCTGTAAAAGATCAACATTAACTGCTTTTTCATTGGCGATATATCCCATCCTAGTATCAAATATACCTAGAAGACATGGTACTATTCCACCTTTCTGTTTCTGAACTGAAAATATTGGTGCTGCGAATAATGTTGGGGTCAACATCGCAATCAAGAGAAAAATAACAATAATTTTTTTGGTCATTTCTCCTCCTTTATTGTTAAATTCATTTTATTAAAATTCTTTTTGAAAGTCAATAGAGAATTTTAAAATTGATTGTCCACAATTTGAACCAACAATATTTTCTTTTGGATCACCTATAGAAATTATAACATCAAAACCCTTATTGTTAAGATCGTTTTTTATTTCATCCATTCTTTTTGTAGACTCAACAAAAAGATCATTTTTTAGTGCATTGTATGTTGGATTTACAGGTGTTAACTTTACTAAGAAACAATTTGGATCAAAAATTTTTGAAATTTTCTCTGTTGAAATTTCATTTTTTTCATTTACAGGAAAGTTCAATACCAACTTTCTTTTTCCTCTTGAATAAAAAGATTTTCCATATTCATTCAAAGAATAAAAATTCTCTTTTTCTATAGGAATCAATTTGTCTCTTTCAATTTCATCTGTGGAAAATATAGAAAATTGAAGTTGAAAATCGGTAAATTTATCTTTTAAATACAAAAGTTCTTTAAACCACTTTTTTCTATTTTTAGGAAAAACTGTTGATATGCAAGGGATATAGTTGGGATATTTTTTCCCTAAATCTTTCATCACTTCTAAAACATTATCGTTTAGGGATGGCTCTCCCATTCTTGCAAACTGTATTTTAAATTTTTTAAATCTTTTCGGATCAATTTTTCTTTCATTTATCATAAATTCAACTTGATGTATTATTTCTTCATAATTTAAATTCCTTACAAACTTAAAACCACTATCACAGAAAAGACAACCAACAGAACATCCTATCTGTGTTGACAATATTAGTACCCATTTTTCATAATTATTATTAAAAATCATTGGTTCTACATCAACAGATTCTATTTTGTTTTCATCGTGGGTTTCAATTATATATACGGTTGATACTCCTTTAATTTCATTTTTAAAAACCATTTTCATTTCTTACTCCTTTTAATTTAATAGAAAGTTTCATCGCCAATTTTACTCCATCTGCGAAAGAAATACTCCCCTGTTTTAATTTTTTACTTTTTACGCTACCACAAAAATAAATCCTTTCGTTTCGGTTTTTAAGTTTAGGAAGATTCTTTATTGAACCTATTGATAAAATAATGTCATCGAAGAATTTTGTATAAATTTTTTCTTTATTTTGAAAAGTAATTCTGTATTTTTCATTAACTTTTTGTAAATCTATAATTTTTGAAAAAATATAAATTTTTCGTGCTACTCTTTTTACCGATTTTAAAAGTTCCATATTAACCTTATTAAAATTTCCGCTCGATATTATTGTTATAATTTTACCTTGCTCAAAAAGAGTTAAAGATTGATCTAATGCCACCTCACCTCCTCCTATAATACAAATATTTTTCCCTTTTATACTGTCATACCTATTTTTTAGATCAAGTTTAGAGTACTTTTTTAGTATTTTCTCTTTTCTTCCTGTTGCAACAATACAATATTTTGTTTTGTATTGATTTTTTTCAGTCTTAACTAAAACAAAATTTTTATAACATTCTATTTCTAAAACTTTTTCGAATTTAATATTACTTTTAAATTTTTTTACCTGATTTTTAAACCTAAAACATATATTTTTTCCATCAATTTCATTAAAAGCAGGGAAATTTGTAATTTTATGTGCATAGAATATCTCTCCACCTATTCTTTTCTCTTCAAGAAGTAAAATATTCCTAAAATCCTTTGATATCTGCAACAAAAAACCTATACCTGCTGGGCCACCACCAATTATTACAAAATCATAATTCTCCATGAATAAAATCCTTTGAATTGATAATTTTTGCAAACCCCCTTTTTATAATTTCAATCGAATATTTGTGATATTTAACATTTCTTGATCTAACAAGATCTTCAAAAAGATAATTTTCATATCCGAATTCAAATGATTCTCTTATATTACTTTCAACACAAAGTTCTGTCATAACTCCAGCAAAATATATCTTTTCTACTTCCAAAGTTTTTAACAGTTTTCTAAAAGATCTTTTTTTAAAAATAGAATATGTATCCTTTTTGAAAATGTGAAATTTTTTTGGCAAATAGAGATTTTTATAGAGTTCACAATCTTTACCTTGGGGAAGATGTTTCCACCATTTATCAAAATTATTTTTCCTTTTTGATGGAACAAATTTTACAAATATGATGGGTTCATTATTTTTTTCAAAAAACTTAATTGTTCTGTTTATTTTTCTTATCATTAAATTTGAGCCCTTTATATAGGCTTTAGAATTTTGTTCAAAAAAATAGTTTTGAACATCAATGATTAAAAGTAATCTGTTACCCATAAAAAAAAAGAGAGCCATCCGGTCTGGATGGCTCTCGCCTGACATAACCTAATGAAATTATATTTTATAGAGGTAAAAAATCAATAGTATTTTTTATTGAATATTTAGGAAAAATTGATAAAATAAGAAAATAGGTTAAAAAAGGAGATTTATGCTTCAAATATCTCAAAATTTGAAAAATGGAAAAGTTGAACTTGTTGATGTTCCAATACCATCATGTAAAAAGAATGGTGTTATAGTTAAAACTATTTTTTCATGTGTTTCGATGGGAACCGAATCTATGAAGGTGAGAACAGGAAAAATGAACATCATACAGAAAGCTAAAGAAAAACCAGAGCAGGTAAAACAGGTTATAGATACTGTTAAACAGTTAGGTGTCATTTCCACATATAGAAAAGTAATGAACAAACTCGATTCTCTTTCCCCTTTAGGATATTCTCTCTCAGGTATAGTAGTTGAAACTGGAAGTAATGTTAACACACTTAAAATAGGTGATAAGGTAGCTTGCGGAGGAGGAAACTATGCGACACATTCAGAGTTCAACTATATTCCAGAAAATCTATGTGTAAAATTAAAAGATAATACAAATATGAAGTACGCTTCAATGGCAACTATAGGTGCAATAGCTATACAGGGTTTAAGACAGGCTAACCTTCAGTTTGGAGAAACTGTTGGAATTATTGGAATGGGACTCATAGGTCAACTCATGCTACAAATATCAAAAGCTACAGGATTTAAAGTTTTAGCTATAGATATAGACAAAGAAAGGGTTGAACTCTCTTTAAAACATGGAGCCAGTAGAGGGGCAATTTTAGGTGAGGATAACTTGAAGGAGATCTCTTTAGATATGACGGAAGGTTTCGGTCTTGATGCGGTTTTTTTAGCATCATCAACAAAATCCAATGGTCCCGTTGAAATCATTCCAGAAATAATAAGGGACAGGGGCAGAGTTGTTGATATAGGAATAACAAACCTTGATATTCCTTGGCAACCTTATTATGACAAAGAGTTAAACATTTTCATGTCAAGATCATATGGACCAGGAAGGTATGACCCCCTTTATGAGGAACATTCTATAGATTATCCGATATCTTATGTAAGGTTCACTGAACAAAGAAATATGAGAACTTTTATCGATCTGGTTGAATCTGAAAAAATGGATCTTGATTATATAATTTCAAAGGAAATAGATTTTTCAGAAAGTGATAAATTCTATAATAACCTTTCCGATGAGAAAAACAAATACCTTTCCGTTGTTTTTAAATATAAAAAAGAAGATATAGATTTAAAAAGTGAAAGAACTTTGATAAGTGATAAAAAAAGCGAACCGAAAAAGATTGTCGTCGGATGTATAGGTGCTGGAAATTTTGCAAAAACTATGCTTTTACCGGAATTAAAAAAAATTAAAGATCTCTCTTTTTACTACCTTTCAACATCAACAGGAATTTCAGCAAAGGATAGTATGAAAAAATTCAACTTTTATAAGATAACAACAGACCCACAAGAGTTATTAAAGGATGAAAATGTGAACCTTTTGATGATTTTAACAAGACATTCAACACATTCAAAATATGTTGTTGAAGGACTGAAAAGAGACCTTTTCGTTTACACTGAAAAACCTTTATGTATAGATGAGGTTGAATTAAAAGAGATAGAGAATATTTACAAAAAATCTAAAGGAGACATTTTTGTTGGTTATAACAGAAGATTCTCTCCATATATTTTAAAAATGAAAGATTTTTTTGAAAAGATTGAACAACCAAAACATATTTACTATAGAATTAACGCAGGGTATCTTGAAAAAACTAACTGGTATAACGATTTTGAAGAGGGAAACAGGTTTATTGGAGAGGGTGGACATTTTGTTGATACTTGTCTTTTCCTAATAAACAAAAAACCCATTGCTCTTTACGCTACATACATTGGACTTGGAAGAACTGATGAAAAAAATAAAGATAACATATCTTTAACAATAGATTTTGAAGATGGCTCTGTAGCAAATATACTTTATTACACATTTGGAGACAAATCTTTACCAAAAGAGTATATTGAAATTTCTTCAGGGATGCAGACAGCTATACTCGAAAATTTCAAAAAGTTGGTTTTTTATAAAAAGGGATCTGCAAAAAAGATAAATATCCTTTCCTCCGGGAAAGGCCATAAAGAGGAGATGTTCTATTTATCGGACATTCTTCTTGGTAAAAAGAAAAATCCTTTTTCTTTTGAATATTTGAAAACTGTTTCTTTAATAACTTTCAAGGCAATAGAAAGTGCAAACAAAGGAGTAAGGTTTGAAATCTGAAATTCTTTTTGAATCAGTTGAAAAACTTTTTGAATATCTTGAGAAAAATGATTTTACCGGATACGATCCATTCGATGGTTTGAACTCTTTTCTCTATCCTTTGACTTTGAAGAACAAATACTTATCTATAGCTTTACAACAGAGTGTAAGAAGGTTTCCTTTCAATATAAGACCTTTAATAGGGATAAAAAAAGAAAGATCAACAAAAGGAATCGCCTATATCTCTTCAGCATATTTAAAATATTACAAATTAACAGGGAACAAAAGATACCTTGAAAAAAGTAAGGAACTTATAAAATGGGTTATAGATAACCGTTCTCCTTACTTTGAAAATTACTCTTGGGGAAACCATTTCGATTATGTCTCAAGAGTTTTCTATTTAAAAAAAGGAATGCCAACTCTTGTCTGGACTGGACTTATTGGAAATATACTCGTTGAGTTCTATCTTGAAACTAAGGATGAATATTACAAGGACGCTATTTATAAAACCGCTAAATTCATTATAGATGACCTTCCAACTTACGATTACGATCATACATTCTGTATAAGTTATATTCCATACCAAAAAAAGAATGTCCATAACGCAAATGTTATTGGTGGCTCATTCCTATCTCAGGCAAAAAAGATTACAGGAATAGAAACAGACAAACTTGAAAGATTGTCAATGGAATATACTGCAAGATTTCAACATGAGGATGGGAGCTGGTATTATGGTGAGAGAAAAGATTTACATTGGATAGATAATTTTCATACAGCTTATGTCCTTGATAGTTTCAAAAGGTATCAGGATTTTTCAGGTGACAGGTCATTTGAAAAAAATATCCAGAAAGGTTTTTCCTATTACAGAGAGAACTTCTTTGATGGTGATATACCAAAATATTATTTCGATAAAACTTATCCTATAGATATACAATGCGTTTCTCAATCTATTGAAACTCTGTCGAATTTTAACGATATTGAAAAATCGTATAATGTAGCTTTATGGGCTATAAAAAATATGCAGGAGCAAGATGGACATTTTATTTTCCGCAAATATAAAAGAACAAAGAACAAAACTCCAATGTTACATTGGGGTCTTGGAACAATGGCAAGAGGTTTAACTTCACTTTTAGAAAAATTATGAAAAAGGATATTCTTTTCATAGTTGAAAATTTGTCTTTCCCATTCGATAGAAGAGTTTACAGAGAAGCTATATCCTTGAAAGAAAAAGGATACAACATCTCAGTTATATCACCAAAAGGAATAGAAAGGGATAAAAAATCTTTTGAGATTTTTGAAGGAATATATGTTTACAGATACCCTTTGATAGTGATTTCAAAAAACAGATTCGATTACCTTTTGGAATACCTTTTTTCATTTTTTTTCATATTTCTTCTTTCAATAAAAATCCTTATCGAAAAAAATTTCGATGTCATACATATTGCGAATCCACCAGATATATTTTTCCCAATCTTGTCTTTTTATAGGATATTCGGAAAGAAGATTATATTTGACCAACATGATTTAACTCCTGAATCATACCTTTCAAGATTCAGGGACGAAAGAAAAGATCTTTTTTATAAAATTCAGATTCTTTTTGAGTTTTTGACATATAAAGCAGCAAACTACATAATAGTGACAAACAGATCTTATTATAAGATTGCAAAAGAGAGAGGCGGGAAAAATAAAAAAATCGTAATAGTCAGAAATGGCCCTTTAAAAAAACATTTCGATTTCAAAGGAAACTTTCCAGAAATCAAAGAAAATTTTAAATACCTTGTAGTTTATATCGGAATAATGGGAATACAGGATGGTGTGGATTATCTTATAAGATCGATAGATCATTTTGTTAATACTCTCGGCAGAAAAGATACACTTTTCGTTTTGATAGGAAAGGGTGATGATTTTGATAATTTAAAGAGAATGGTTAAAGAGTTTAAACTTGAAAAGTTTGTAAAATTTACAGGAAGGATATCGGATGAAGAAGCTTTGAAATACCTCTCAACAGCAGATGTTGCTGCTTCCCCAGATCCTAAAAATCCCTTAAACGACCTTTCGACTATGAACAAGGTTATGGAATATATGATTACAAAATCTCCCATAGTTTCTTACGATTTAAAAGAAGCAAGATATTCTGCTGGCGATAATGCACTATATGTTGAAAACAACGATTATAAAAAGTTCGCTGAAAAGATCTCCTATCTTCTCGATAATGAAGATCTAAGAAAGAGTATGGCAGAAAATGGATACAAAAGAGTTAGTGAAAAATTCTGTTGGGAAAAACAAAAAGAGAATCTTTTTTCACTTTATGAAAGGATAAGAATATGAAAAAGGATTTCAACAACCCATTCTTCAGATGGGAAAATGGAACTTTTATAACAGTTGATCAGACAAAGTTACCTTTCAAAGAGGAATATATAAAACTTTCAACTTTAACAGATTATTATGATGCTATAAAAAAATTGAAAGTGAGAGGTGCTCCTGCTATAGGCGTTGTTGCATGTTATGGAGTTCTTTCAACAGTTTACAGAAACAAAAACTTTGAAAAAGCAAGAATAGAATCTTTAAAAAGTATAGAAAAGCTTAAAAAAGCAAGACCAACAGCAGTTAATATATTTAATCTACTTGAAAAGATGAAAAAGATCATAGAAAATTTTGATGAAAAAGATTATCTTCTTTTTAGGAATAAGATTGAAGATTTTTGTGAACAGGCTTATAACTATGAAGTATATACATGTGAAAAGATGGCTGATTATGGTTACAGGTTGATTCAAAACGGGATGAATGTTTTAACTCATTGTAACACTGGTATGCTTGCTACTTTAGGTATTGGGACAGCTCTTGGGATAATTTTTAGAGCTTTTCAAAAAGGTATAAAATTTCATCTCTTCATACCAGAGACAAGGCCATTACTTCAAGGTGGAAGATTAACTGTATTTGAAGCAGAAAAATTCAAAATACCTTACACACTCATAACAGACAACACAAGAGGCTATCTTTTTTCAAAAAACAAAATCGATATTACCTTTGTTGGGGCGGACAGAATAGCACTAAACGGTGATACAGCAAATAAGATTGGAACTTGTGAATCTGCAATTTTATCTTACCATTTCAAAAAACCTTTTTATGTTGTTGCTCCAACAACAACATTTGATAGAAATATAACAACCGGTGATTTAATAAATATTGAAGAAAGGAATAAAGAAGAGATTTTATCAGTTAATGGGAAAAAGATCTCTATAGCAAAAGATGTCTTAAATCCAGCATTCGATATAACACCTTCAAAATATATCACAGGTATAATTACAGAAAAAGGTATAATAAAACCGGAAAAAGGATGTATAAAAAATATTTTATAGTTATCCTTTTTTTAATTTTTATTAAAACCTTATCTTACGATATAGATTTTAATATCGAAAAATATCCTTTGGATACTTTTTTAAATGAGCCTGTAACCGTATTAAAACCGATTTACGATTACAATGAGATAACATTTTTACATCCAGAACTTTTATCATTTTTTTCAAAACATTATCAAAAAGATTTTTCATACTCTTTTTTTTCTTCAACAGATTTTAAAGATACATTCAAATTGGATTTTAAATATAATAAAATTTTTAATTTAAAAGATCAAAACATACAATTTACTAATTCAAGTCAGATAACAAGAGGTGATCTAATTTTTTCTACATTTTTTGTTAAAAGCGAATTTCAGAATGATTTGTTTAATTTTTATTTAAATTATAAATCCAATATCTATCCAACCATATTATCTGTTAAAAATCTTTCAAGTTTTAATATAACTTACAAAAAGAGAACTTTCATTAAGACGAATTACCAGAATTTAAGTGATTTAAAAGAAAGTTATCTTGGTTTTGGATTTTTATCGAAATATGGAGATTTTGGAATTTTTTACTCAAAAATCGTTCTGCCTTCATACAGTTTAAGAAATGAATTAAAAAATGTTAAGTTTAATTTACTCGTTGACGCACTTTATATTGAAAAAGATACATTCGGTATATTTTCAAAAAATCGTAAAAACATTTACAACCTTTTTCCACAAAAGGTTTACAATTTTTATTTAGACCTGCTTTACAATAATTTCTTTTTAAAACTTTCAACAGGAAAAATCCTTGATAGTATAGATTTTTATTCAGATTTTATAAAAGAGAAAAATTTTTATGATTTAGAACTCACTTTTAAAAAAGAAGGGAAAAACTTCAAATATAATTTTAAAATAAATTACCTTGAAAATCTTTCAAATTATAACTCGTTCTTTATTGGATTATTCTCTCAAAACAATTATCAAAAAATATATTTTATAAATGAGATTAACTATTACTTAAAAACAAATTCTTTTATTTACAATTTTGCTTTGAGTTTTAATGAAGGAAGCAATTACCTTACTTTTGGTATAAAAAATCTTTTCTCAGATGAAGATTTAATCTATTCGACCTTTTCAAAAAGGTCATATTTTTTCCAGATTTCATTTTCAAATCTTTGTTTTTTAGATTGACAAATCTGTTTAAAAAACTATACTTTTATATATGAAAGCAAGATTTAATAGCATCGTTTTATTATTTTTATTTGTTTTGACAATCTCATGTTGTAAAAAGTATCCATATCCACCAACTTTTCAACTCTCTGAAAATACACCTTTCGCATTCATCAAGACAAATGTTATTAATTCAGATTCAACCGTTGGACAACTTGTAACAACTAAACTGATAGAATATCTTACATATGAGCAGAAAGGTTCTTTTGTTGAAACAGGGAGTTTGGAAAATATCCTTTCAAAATATAATACTAAAGAACTCACATCTGATATTATTAAAAAGATAGGAAACGACTATAATGTTAAAAGTCTTGTTTATTCTGAAGTTGAGTTTTCAGATATAGAGCCTGATTTTCAAATAAATTTTGTCAACCCATCTTTTCATGCTAATGTAAAATTAACAGCTGTGCTTAGGTTAAAGATTTACGAAATAAAGAATGGATCATTGATCTTTATTAAAACAATTGAAAAAAAGACTGAATTATCAAATGTATATTTAAGCAAGGATCATCTATTTTTTAATTCAAAAACTTTTGATGAATCTCAATATAATCTTATAGATAAACTTACTTGGAATATAACAAAAGATTTTAGAACAATTTATAAGTGTAAATAGGAGGTTGTGTGAGAAAATTTTCTTTATTCATTTTGCTTAGTTTTTTTTCTTTTTTACTACTTTTTTCTCAGGAAAACAATTCAGTTGAAAAATTCACAAATATAGATGGAAAACTTTACAAAATAGTTTTATCGGAAAATGGTGATACAATTTCAAAAGAGGAAATAGTAGTTGAACAGGTAAAAAAGGAAGAAGCTCCAGCAGTAAAAGAGTACAATCCACAACTTTTAAGAATAGTGCCTTTCAAATGGCAGGCAGGTTGGTATGGAGCATGGCAGGGATTCACTTATGGTTTTTTCAACACCGAAGCTTTGGGGTTTTCAACAAGTAAAATAGCACCTCTCATCTATCTTTCAACTCCATCTCTTATGTTCTTTTTGCCACCTCTTTTGATTAAGGATGAAGTTCCAATTAGATCTTTGGCATTTATAGACTGGGGTTATAGGTTGGGACCAGCTGATTTTGTAGTTTTGAGAACCGCTTTTGGAAGTTCAAATTTTGGTAATATAGAATTTGGACGGTTCAATCTTGATTTCCTTGGTATTTCTTTAACCGGATACACTGAGTCATGGCTTGGTTACTACCTTTCAAGAAAAAATCTAAATTTAAAAAGGGCTGCAAGTGATTTTTATGCATCAGGTGCAGTTTTAGGGTACGCAACAGGTGGTTTACTTGGAATATATTTGGGAGAGAAATTGGTTCCAGAGAACCCTGATCAATCAAATATAAATTGGGATGATAGTTTGGAAGTAGCCCAATATGAAGATTCAGTTTTCAAACTTGATAACAAAAGAGAATTGTGGGGTTACACTACCGCATTTATTTACTCTTTAGCTTTTAGGTCTTTTGGATATTATTTGGGAAACAGAGATGATCTAAAATATAAATCTTTTGATGGATATTTTTATACATTCAATATGGTTCCCGGCATACTTTTAACGGTAGATGTTTATAATTACATCGATAGAAAAGATGAGTTTCCACTTGCAGCATCATTCGCCGGAATTATATCAACAGGGATAACAGCATACTTTATGAGAAATATAAGGCTCGATGATGGTAACGCAATTCTGATGATGATAGGTGGTATAGTTGGAGGAGCGTTGGGACAGGGGATCGAAAGAACTATTGCTTCTTATACAAACAGCTCAGATTTTCACTCTTCAATAGGAGCACTCAGTATGGTTATAGGCGAGTATTTGGTTTACCTTTTAAGAAAGGATGCTATCAAATCTGGAGTTGATTTTGGATCAAACTTAGGGTTTTACCTTTATCCAACAAAAAACAACGGATTTGGAGGAAATTTAAGTTTAAGTTTTTAAATAATCTTGATTTTTAATTTTTTAGCATTATAATAACTCACTTTAAAGGAATTTTATGGATAAAAATATTAATGATATTGAACTTGTAAATCTTACAAAAACAATTTTAATGGAAAGTGAAGCTTTTAAAGATAATGATTATTATAACCCTGAGCTTTACTATCTTGTTTCATTATATATAATAGAATCTCTTTTTGATTTCTATTCTGATGATCTTTTTAAATTTTTGCTTTTCAACGGTGTTAAGTATTTCAAAACCCAAAAACTAACAGAAGAGGATAAACAGTATCTACTTATATTTGAAAGGGAAATAAAAAATTGGAACTTCTATAACTCCTTCCCAGAGATGGAAAAACTTTTTATTGAACTTTTGAAATCTGAAAAGAAAAGGATAGTTGAAAATATAAAGAAAGATAACAACAAGAATATGATGGTAGAAGATAAAATCTTTTCTATGGTAAAAAAAATAAAAGAAAAATCAAATAAAAAAATAAAATTCGATAATGATGATATTTTAAATGATTTTGGGGATCTTCTCGACCTTTAATTTGTATCACAAATAATATACAAAAATTGTATCCATTGTTTAATACAAAGTCAAAGTATCCTTATTGCCCTCTTTATCTTTAACAATAAAGATTTTGTTCGTTTCACCATTCTTCAATTTTATAATTACCTTAGATTTTCCTGTTACTGGTTCAACATAAAAATCATTAGAATCAGAGAGGAAAAACCAATCAACTCCACTTCCCTGATCTATTATTTTGTAGTGATAATATTTAGTTCCGTTTGAACTATATTTTTTTATAAGATAAGATTTTGGTTTTATTGTATCCTTTCCTATTACAAAATCTGATAATTTATATACAAAAATAGAATCTTTTGAGTTAAGATGTTTAACAAAACTTAAATCACCTCCTCCTTTCACATTGTAAAAAGAGTATCCTTCAAAACCATTAAGAAATATTTTAATCCCATTTCTTACAATATCTTCACATAAGTCAAAATCAAATTTTTTTGTTACTGAAAAGAACTCTCTGTGGTGGAAATCTTTTGTATCATATAAAAAATACAAATCTGAATAAGGCTTTATAAAAATTGAATCTTCCAGTTTCAAAGTATTTGTGCTTTTTATTAATACAATATTTTTGCTGACCGGAATTCCATCTACAATATTTTTCGATTCTATGTTACATTCTTGAGAAAGAATATAATATTTATATTTATTGTTTATCTCAAAACTTTTAAAAAATTCATCAAAAGGTTTGTTAAGGTTATATTTAGCATATGTACCAGAAATTGTTAAAACTATTTTTTTGTTGATCTTTTTCAAAGTTATTTTATCATCTTCAAAACTATTTATTTTTTTCTGATCGATAACATTTATCTTGATGCTGTTTGAATTACCATAATAATCAAAAACCTCAACAACTAAATTTGTATCAATATTACTATACAAAGTTTCCCTTTCTACATATGCCAATGGTGTTTTAATTAGATCGTACAATTTGATAAGATGGTTTGAATTTGAAACCTTTAGATCAGTTCTAAAATGTGAGGGTGAAAGTTTATTGTAATCAAAATTCAACGAATCGAAATATACGGTTGAAATTATTTTACCGTTAGATATTGTATTTATTTTGTATACAAAAATTTTAGACGAATAGGAGTTTATTCTATCAAAAACTTTTGTTGATATGAAAAACCTCCCCGAAATGTAGACATTAACTGATTTTACCTGATAACCATTTTTTCTTGTTATATAGTAGTGGTTGTCATATTCACCATTTATCAATGTGGTATCATCGGCAGGTTCAAACAAAACTCCATCTATCCAAGGTTTAATTGTATCAACTATATTATACAAAAATAGTGGGTTTATACATGTATTATCTTTTTTCCTAATCTCAAAATGAAGGTGTGGAACAACTCCTCCAGATGAACCAGTATAGGCAACTATCTCACCTTTTGAAAATTTTATACTATTTTTTGGTGGATATATTATCTGTCTGAATTTATCTTTCGAAAGTATTGTATCAATTTTAGGTACAAAGTTTTTAAGATGAGCAAAAACATAAACATACTTTTCATCCTCAAGAAAAATAACGTTTCCGTAACCATAAAAATCTCTCTTAACATAACTTACATAACAATCTGATGGAGAAAAAACTTTTTTACCCTCAACTCCTTCCGTTGAAATATCTAAGCCTGAATGAAAATGGTTCCATCTAAACTCTCCAAATCCACCTGTTATAATATTGTTTTCTGTTGGGAAAATTATATCATATGAGTATACATTAATAAAAATATTTAATATTAAAAGGAAAGTATATATCCTAACCATTCTCCAAGAACCTTCTTTTTTATAATCCTGTATCCATTTTCCAAAAAATAATTTTCTATTGTATTACCTTCTTCATACATAATTCCAGAAACAATTATTTTACCATCACTTTTAAGTATTTTGTTTAAACTTTTAAAAAATGTTTGAAACTCTTTTGAAAGCATATTTATAAGTATAACATCATATTTTGTATTCTTATTTAATACATTAATATCACCAAATTTATAAATAATGTTGTTTACCCCGTTAAGTTTAAAATTCTCTTTAGTTGATATTTTTGTTGAATCATCTATATCAAAACCATACACTTTTTTTGCTTTAAGTTTGGATGCAGCAATTGAAAGTATTCCAGATCCTATCCCACAATCAAGAACAATTTTGTTTTCAAAATTGACATTTTTCATCAAAATTAGAACCAATTTTGTTGTGGGATGTTCACCAGTTCCAAAGGAGTATCCTGGGTTCAAAATTATATTTATTCCCTTTTTGTACACTTTTTTTCTATGAAAATATGGTATAATATTGAAAAAACCAACTTTGAAAGGTCTGTAATTTTTCAAATACCTTTTTAAATAATTTTTTTCATATATAATTTCAACCCTTTTTTCTTCAATATCAAAAATACCATCAAATTTTTTAAGATCTTGATAAAGTTTTTCCTTATTATCGGAATAGATAAAAAAATATTTTTTACCCCTTTCAAAATCATCATATAATGAGCATTTTATGTCATTAAAAAAGGAAATTTCAAAGATTTTTTCTTCATCAATATTATTAATATACAGCAAAACAAGTTGAAAATATTTCTTCATGCTGTGAATTTTAATTTGAATTGGAAAAAAGTCAACAAAAAATTATTCCACAGAAATTTTTACTTTAACATTCTCTCCATTTTCATCTTCTGCATCTATATCAACGATGTTTATAGGTCTTTCGTTACATAGTTCATCTATCGCTTTTGAAAAAGCTTCAAAATCAACAATTCTTCCATCCTTTTCAATCTTTATTCCTTTTGAATTAAAAAAATCTTTCAAAGAGTCATCCTGAATATCGAAAGAGAGTTTCCCAGATGCTTTTGTCATAAGTTTTACAAATTTTATGGGAAGTTTTATGTTAACTACTTTATTATCATCCTTTAGAACTTTTATCGATAGGTAACATCTACCATTTTCCGAATCATTTTTTTCATAAAGAGCTGAAATAAGATTATCAGCATCCTGCGGTGATATTTTACCTTCCTTAACAAGGTTTAAAATCTTTTTTAACCTTTCATCCATATTATTCCTCCTCAAACTCTTCCATAGCCTCTTCAACACTTATTTTGCCTTCTTTTAAATCCTCTAAAATTTTTCTTCTTTTACCTGATGAAATATTTATATTCACAACACTCTTCTTTTTCTCAAAAGATATTAGATTTATAAGCCCAATTATTATAAGTATCCAAGGCCAATCTCTTGAAAATGTAAAAAAGAAAAGGTTGTAGGTAGAAAGAAGAAGAAATACTCCCACAACAATAAGGATAAACCCAAATTTTGAAAATTTCATTTTTTTCTCCTTTTTAAAATTTTTATAACATCATCTATACCTATCTCCCCCTTCTCAAGCATCGATAGATAAGAATCTATGTCATCATCTTTTTCTTTTATAGTAACACCGTTTTCCATATTCAATTTCTCTTTTATCTTTGATAATTTTATTTTCAATGTTGGATATGAAAGATCCAACCTTTCAGATAACAATTTAAAATTCCCTTCACAAAATATGAACTCTTTAACAAAATTCCAATCTTCATCATCAAGAATAGAAGATCTCTCAACTCCAAATTTTCCATTTATCTCTGTTTCACAACTTTCACAAACCAACTTCCTTACAGTTAAAGAACCACCACAAACTGGACATTTTTTAATTATTTCTTTCATAATATTTAATCCTTTTTTTAAAATATTAAACATTTTTTTAATTTTGTCAATAGTATTTTTAAAAATTTTTTCTTGACTTTTCTTTTTTTATATCTAAAATTAATTTGTGAAGATAATTAGATTAATTTTATATACTATATTTTTCTTCATATTCTTATCCTTTATCTTTGTATACAAAAATCATTTAAACAAAAATATTTATTCCAACTATGAAAAAGTTTTAAATGAAACATATTTTGAAAAATTTGAGATTACCTGTACAGGTGATATTTTTCTTCATACATCAAATATTGTTGATGCTTATTTAGAAAACAACAAATATGACTTCAACTATGTTTTTGATGAGGTGAGAGATGTTTTAAAAAGTTCAGATATTACAACCTGTTGGTTTGGGGGAGTTGTTGATACTTTGCCTCCATATTCAGGGTATCCTTTTTTTAAATCACCTTTTCAGATTTTAGAAGCAGTAAAAAATTCTGGTTTTGATATTCTTTTAAGAACAAATCATGTTTATGATTTTGGTCAAAATGGGCTTTACAAAACAAACTCTTTTATCAAAAGCCTTTCTTTAAAACAGATTGGCGGATATTCATCAGAAGAAGAAAGCAAACAAATAACAGTAGTGAAAAAAGGTAATATAAATGTTTCTTTCTTAAGTTATACCTATGGAACTAACGGATTAAAACCTGAAGAGAGTTGGGAAGTTGATCTGATAAACTTCAAAAAAATAAAGGATGATATTAAAAGGGCAAAGGATATATCAGATTTCGTTGTTGTTTTTTTCCATTATGGAAATGAGTATGAAAGAAAATATTCAAAATTTCAGAATGATGTTGCTTTCTTTGCCTCATCAAATGGAGCGGATATAGTGATAGGATCACATCCACATGTTGTTCAACCTCTCGATTCATTTCTTTTCGACGGTGGAAGAAAAGTTTATTCTGCATACTCTCTCGGTAATTTCTATTGTGGTCAGAGAAAAAAATATACAAACTCCGGAGTTATATTTAAATTGATTTTAGAAAGATCTAAAAGAACTGATGGAAAGGTAAAACTTAAAAAAATTTTTTTCATACCAACATACATAATTAAAGATTCATCAAAAAACTTTCAACAATATAAAGTTATTCTTTCTGGAAAACATTTTAACGAGAAGGATGACACTTTAAGGAACAATATAATCAATTCTGTTGAAGATCTGAAAGAATTGATTCCAGAAAAATACATTTTTTATTAATTTTTCAATAAAAATACTTTCTTAAATTATAATATCTCCGTGCAGTTAAAAAAATCTTTAAATTTTATAGATATATTCTCTTTAGCATCAGGTGTAAGTTCTGGGATATTTATCCTACCTGGTATAGCACATTCAAATATATTTGGGATTGAAAAAGAAAAGATAAAAGAGAATTTCTCAACGAAAAGCAAAATTTGAAATATTCTTTTTCAGAGTAAAAGAAGGGGTAGATTTTCCCAATGAATATGAAATAAAAACGGTTGTACTTATTGCATATACAAGAGATGAAAGAAATTTCTATTTAAAAACTTTTACAGCGATAGCTCAGATGGTATCTACAAAAAAATTTGAAAAAGAATGGCTTCAAGCAAGAAACGAAAATGAGTTAAAAGAGGTTATTCTTCTAACAGAAAGAAAAAGAAATAAAAAATCAGATTAATTTATCTTTTACCTTTGATAAAACTATTTTTTCCTTAGAAATGAAAATATCATAGATGAAAATTATCAAATTGAAAATTAAAAGTGATAAAAATCCAGCCAGACCTGTAATACCAACAGTTATATCGTTTCCACCAATTATGTAGAGAATAGAAAAACCTGCCATAGCATTCAATGTGCCATGAATAACTGCTGATGATAAAACTGTTTTTGATTTTATCCTTAAATAGTTGAATATAAATGTAAGGAGTATACACCAGATTATCATCATAAAAACACCTATCTGTGGATGCTGTGGATAATTCAAACCATTCGCAACAACAGGTGAATGCCATACACCCCAAATAAGTCCTATTCTGATACTCGCCTCTATAAAACTTTTTTCCTTATATTCATTCAAAAGAAAACCTCTCCATCCACTCTCCTCTCCAAATGCTGCAAGAGCGTTTATGGTTATTCCAGCAAATAGGGATTGGATTATTGCGAGGATAAAAAATAAAATAGGTTTGCTTTCCATCTGTTCCTTCATCTTTAAAGATGAAGGATCTTTTAAAAGGTATGAGTATTTTTCAAAAAATCCTTCCATCTTTAAAGAGAATGAAACTTTTGGAAATAGGGTTGAAATAAAAATCGTTAAAAATATTATGAAAACAAATATAAACCAAGAAACAAAAAACCATCTGTTTATTTTGAACTTTAAACCTATCTTTTCAGTAAAACTCTCTTTTTTTAAAAATTTTGTCACTATGAAAGATGCAAGAAAAGGACCAAACATTCCCAAAACCATAAGGATCACAGCGATTGGATCTGTTGCTTTTAGCTGTAGAAGAATCACAGATAGAAACACTATCCATGAAAAACCAAAAGAGATTAAAATATAAGCTGTTATAGGATTCATACAACTATTTTAATTTTTTATGGCAAAGCCACCAATCATAACATTTAAACTCTCCAGCTTTTGCCTTTTCAAGTCTTTCTTTTGCAACTTTCACAGTTTTTGCTGGTGGAATTATAACATCATCCTTCACAAGTTCATTTTCAGGCCAGTTTGCAGGCATAGCAACACCATTGTTATCTGATATCTGCATACCTTTAACTATCCTTATTATTTCATCAATGTTTCTTCCAAGTTCCTGAGGATAGTAAAGCATAATCCTTATAAATCCCTTATCATCAACAACAAAGACAGCTCTTACAGTATTTGTTCCTTTACCAGGATGTATCAAACCAAGTTTATTTGAAACCATTCCGGTATCAGCTATTATTGGGAAAGTTATTTCAACACCTAATTTTTCTTTGATCCACTCGGTCCATTTAATATGTGAAAAAACCTGATCAACCGAAAGACCTATAAGTTCACAGTTTAACTCTTTAAACTTTTCTATCCTCTTTTGAAAAGCAACAAACTCTGTCGTGCAAACAGGAGTAAAATCTCCAGGATGACTAAAAAGAATGAACCATTTTCCTTTAAAATGGTCTGGTAAAACAATTTCTCCTTCAGTTGTTAAAACTTTCATCTCTGGAAAAGGATCACCAAGGAGAGGAATTCCTCTACTATCACAATTGCAATTTTCACACATATTACCTCCTTTTTTATAAAAGATTCTACTATACAAAAAAATTATGTCAACAATATAAAATCAAATTTTATCACCATTGAAAGATTTTTCTATAAGGTAAGAATAATTTGTAATTTTTACTAATCCTAAAAATGTCATACTGTCAAGCACCGTCCCCAAATTTAAATTCCTTTTATCTGTTCTCCTATTTTTCCTTCGATTTCTTCAACCTTTTTCATCGCTAAAACTTGAGAAGAGTAAATACTTTTATGACCTGTTATTAGAAAACTGACAAGGCAGGAAATAGAAGCGTATGGAGCTATAGATGGACCTGCAATCTCTAAAGCCAACAGACTTGAAGCCAATGGGGTATTTGTTGTGCCAGCAAGTAGTGATACGAGTCCAAGTATAGAAAAAAATTGAATATTAAATTTTGGAAAGATTGTTGAAAGTAAATTTCCGGATGTTGAACCGATGAAAAAAATCGGATTTATAAGTCCGCCATCACCTCCAAAATTTAAAGTCAACGATGTTGTTAATATTTTCAAAATTGGATAATAAAAAGGATATTCCTTGCCATTCAAACTATTTTTAACAACATCCATCCCTATCCCCCCTAAATCTTTTGAAACAAATCTATAAATTATAACAAGAATGGTTCCAACTATAAGAGAATAAAGATAAAATCCTTTTATTTTTAAAGACAAATTTTTAAAAATATTAAAAATCTCGATGAAAAGATAAGAAATTAATCCAAAAAATATTCCACAAACAATAGAGATAAAAAGGGAATAAAATGAAAATTTTGGGAATGTGATAATAATATTTGTTAAATTCTCAATATTGAAAAAAAGGTTTACTACCATAACAGTAACGACACTTGAAACAAAGGATGGTAACAAAACATCATAAAGCAATTTCCCAACAAAAAGAACCTCGATTCCAAAAATAGCACCTGCTATCGGTGTTCCAAAAACTGCTGAAAAACCAGATCCAATTCCACATATTACAATCTTTTTCAGATCATCATTTTTTAATTTAAAAAGCTGTCCTATGAATGAAGAGATAGTCCCACCCAATTGTGCTGATGGACTCTCTTTTCCTGCAGAACCTCCAAAAGAGATTGTTAAAACTGTTGTCAAAATATCAATTGGAAGTTTTATTATGTTGATCTTTCCACTCTTCTTATGTAAAGCATCTATTATTTTATCCGTACCATGAGATTCTTTCTCATCTGAAAATCTTTTTATCAGAAAGTTTGTTATCAGAAGAGCAAAAGGTAAAAGAAGGTATAGATTATCGTTAGTATATATTTTTACTGTTGTTTTTAACAATGTTAAAAATAAACCAACAGATATCCCAACTACAAATCCTATACCTATCGAGATAAACACCCATTTAAAAAGTGACCAAAAAAGTATTCTCTGTTGTTTAATCGTTTTTTTCATAATTTGTTATTATAGGTTTTATAAACCTTCAGTCAATAAAAATGTAACTTTTTAATAATACTATGTAATATTTTTATTACTTTTTTTCTTTTTTTAGGGTTCAAAAGTTTTGATTAAAAAATATTTATAAATGTAATAATTTTATGACTAAACAATTGATTTGTTAAAAATATAAGTATTTAAAAATAAATAATTTATAAAAGGCACACTTGTTGTTTTATATGAAACCTCAAAAAGGAGGTTTCATGAAAAAGGCGGTTCTTTACATGATTTTTCTTCTCATTTCTTTGAATATTTTTACAAGTGAACTTAAATTTTATATAAATATTGAGGATGAGATAAAAAACAACAGATTCTTTTATGAATATTCAAAAAATGGTGAAATTTACATTAAAAAAGTAATAGATCTTGGTTCTTGGGTTGATGTTGAGAAAGTTGAATATGAAATATTATCTTTCCAAAATATAATTTATGAAGGAAAGGGAGAAAATCCTGACATTTCTTTAAATGGTTCGGATAAAATTTTTCACGGGGAAGCTGATGATTACCTTAAAATAGAAGATGTAGCATCAGTTTTAAACCATAAATTTTTGATCGTTAAAGTTTATCCTTATATTAAATCCAAAAATGATAAATTTTCAGTAAAAGAAATCAGGATAACTGTTAAATACAATGGAAAAATGGAAGATTTCAAGAGTTCCTATTTTGATAATCTTTTTTTGGATAAAAAGGTTAAAAATGATCAACTTTTAAATGAAAACTCAAACATAGATTTTCTTATAATTACAAAAGAATCATTCATTGGATATTTTGATAATTTTATTCAGATCTGTAGAGCGATGGGCTTTTCTACACAGATAGTCTCTGTTGAATATATTTATGAAAATTATTCAGGTTCTGATTATCAGGAAAAGATCAGAAATTTCATCAAAAAAATATATCAAGAAAAAGGGCTAAGGTTTCTTCTTATTGGTGGAGATCTTTCAATAGTTCCAGCAAGATTTGTTATTTCAAACAGTTATTTTTATATAGGAGAATACCCTTCAGATGTCTATTATGGTGATATTAACGGGAATTGGAATAAAGATAATGATGATCTTATTGGTGAAAGTTCAGACATTGAGGATGGATTTCTTGATATAGCAGTTACAAGAATTCCTTTTTCAAATGAAAAAGAGTTAAAAAATTTACTTCAAAAATTTGAAAATTATATTTTTAAAATGGGATCTGTATATTTAAAAAACTTTTTACACTCTGCTGCATCACTTCTTTCAGACCTTTCCGATGGTTCCGGACAACTAATGACAAACAACCTTTTAAATTTGTATGAGTTTTCATCTTATAACAATTTTACATTGTTCTCTCCACTAATCGACACTTTTCATATTTTCCCATATTACCAAGGTAATATGCATCTTGATAAAAATTCTTTTTCACAAAAGATTTCCGAATGCTTCTATTTTGTAAACCACATAGACCATTCAACAGAATATTTTCTTGGAACGGGACTTCTTGAAACAAAAACAAAATACTCAAACTGGGATACACTCTCATTTTCTGAAAATGATTCCTTGCTTTCAATAGTTTTTTCATTAGGATGTTCATCTAACTCTTTCGATAAAATATCAGTATCAAAATCACTTATAAACTCTAAAAATTCACCTATAATAAGTTATACAGGCTTTGTTAGGACAGGATGGACAAGTGCTGAAAGTTATATGTCAAATTTCTGGAAAAAAGCACTCTCACAGAATACAATATTTTTTGGTGAAGTTATTCTGCAAGCGAATTTGGATAACAACATATATTTTAGAACAGCGATTAACACTTTGGGATTTCCGATTCTTCCTATATATTCTAACCCCATCGATTCTTTTCTTATTGTTGAAAAAAATATTAACGACTCTATATCTTACAAAATTGTCGATTCTAAGGGAAAGGGTTCAAACTTTCTTGTAACACTCTTTTCCAATGAAAGGATAATTTTTAGGGGTTATACTGATAGTTATGGAAAAATATCTTTCCCAAGAACAATAACAGATTCAACTTTATATGTTGGAATTTTCGCAAAAGATCACAGGTTAAAAATAGATACTATATCAGTTTCAAATCCTAAAGTTGAAGTTTATACCAAATTGATCTCGGATACAAACCTTATTCTTTTGAATTTAAAAAACGGATCAGGTTCTAAAATATTCTTACAGGATCTTAAGATTTTTAAAAATTCCTATTATTTTTCAGTTAACGATTCTTTAAATAATGTTGAAATTCCTGCTAACGATTCTATAACTAAATTGGTCCATTATAGAAGAGATTTGATAAATGACAATTTTACTTCATCTTCTTTACAGATTTTTACAACATTCAACAACACTGAGTATTTTGATTCAACATACATATATTTTGAGAATGATTCTTTTAAATTGGACTCTTTCTATACTGGAAAAAACACTTTTACTATTCTATTTTCAAAAGTTTCTGAAAATTACATAGACTCTTTAAAAGTTTTAATTAAAAATTCTGACTCAAATATGAAAATAACTGATTCACTTTTTACTTTTACAAATCTAAAAAAGGATCAAAGAGTTGAACTTAAAGATTTAAAATTCAAATATAATGGAAATATAGCGAATCTTGATACTTCTAATATGAAGATCTATTTTATTATGAAAAACGATACAGATTCAATAAAATTCAGATACAGTTTAGATCAAAAAAGTTTTTCTCTAAAACTTTCACTTACTGAAAAAGGAATAAAAATATCTCCAGATAGTTTAGGCTATATCTGTGACATTTATAAAAAAAATGGAGAGAAGAATATTTTTTTGAAAAGGATAAACACTTTTGAATCTTTCTTTATAGATACAAACATAAATACAGGTGAAAACATATATTTTGCAATTTTTTACGATAACATTGAAAGGGCTTTTGATACTACCCAAACTTATTCAATAAATGTAAAAACAAAAGTTGAAAGATCAAAAATTTATCTTGCAGGGTCATATTTTGGTAAATTGAATGGAAAGAGTTTATATTCCAAATCATCCTTCAACTATGGTGATTTCAACAATGATGGGAAAAATGAGATACTTGTTTTGAGTGATGATGGAAGAGTTTTGATACTTAACGAAGATCTTAAAGATATAACACCATTTGAACTTATTACAAATCCATATCAGGAAACAACTCCTTCTATTGGAGATATAGATGGAAACGGCTATTTGGATATAGTTTTGGCTAACGGGTATTTTAACTCCGACACTTCAGGTTTTATAATTTTTAACCCATTTTTAACAAACAAAAAAATTGTTCCTATAAAAGGTTTTGGAGTTTTCACTGCATCTCCAGTTATAGAGGATGTAAATGATGATGGGAAAAATGATATAATTATAGGAACATCATCAGGTTTATATCTTTTAGATATGAATTTAGGTTTAATATTTTCAAAAAGCATAGTAAATGTATGTGGTATATCTGTATGTGAAGATGTTGATAAAATATTTGTTAACGATTATTATGGGAAAATATATGCCTACGATTTTTATGGAAACCAGTTACCTAACTTTCCAAAAATTTTAAACCATTTAACATTTTCACCTATCATAGTATCAGATCTTGAAAATGATTTCATAAAAGATATAGTCGTTTCAACTGTTGATAATTACATATTCGTTGTTGATGAGAATGGAAATGTAAAAAGCAACTTCCCTTACTATTCAAATGCTCCAATATATTCGACTCCAAGGGTCACAGATATAAATGGTGATGGTAAAAGAGAAATAATATCATTAAATAAAAATGGCTACATAAACATTTTGAACTACAAGGGAGAAAATATATCTTCAGCTTATTCTGGTTCAGGCGAAAACTATTACAATGAACTTGTTATATACGATTTTGATGGTAACTCTCAACCAGATATAGTTTTAATAAACAACAAAGGTTATTTGATCTCTTTTTCACCAGATTTAAAAAGCTGTGACACGCTCTTATTTTTAAACTCAACCTTCACATCAACACCACTTGTAATTTCTTTTAATAACACCGATGACTATAAGTTGGTTGCAAAAGACCTTGGAGGTAAAATCTATCTTTTTGATAATATCTCTTTAGGGTTCAAAAAGGTTCTTTTTGGAAAGACCCTTTACGACAGTCATAACAGTTCCTATATTAATGGAGAAACTTTAAGGTTAAATGAAAAAGATAAGAAGGATGAATCGAAAGAAACAAACAGGTTAAAAGTTGAATATAAACTTAACGAAAACAGGATTTATCTTTTAAACAGTACCTATGCTCAAGTTTCCTTTGATGTTTACAATATTTATGGAAGTTTGGTATTATCAAGAAAATTTGTTAAAAGTGATTTGTACAATTCCTTCGTTCTCTCTTTACCATCTGGGAAATACATTTATATTTTAAAATCAAACGAAAACATATTGAAGAAAGATAAAATATTGGTGTTGAAGAAGTGAAAGAATCACTTCTTCAACTCTTCAGATATTATACTATCTATCTCTTTATCAAGTGAAGGATCATAACCAACCTGTGTTTTTATCAGATTCCCTTTCTTATCAAATATTACAAATGTTGGAATACCTGTAACATTGTAAAGGTTGTTTAAATCGTTGTTCATATAACCTATCTTATATGTAACTCTTTCCTGTTCAAGAAATCCCTTCATCTGTTCAAATCTCTCATTAACATTAACACCTATAACCATAAACCCATCTTTCTCATATTTGTTATACATGCTGACAAGAAATGGAATAGATGCTCTACAAGGCGGACACCATGTTGCCCAAAAATCAATAAGAACAACTTTACCTGTTAAATTATTCAATTTTATTGTGTCGCCACCAATAGTTTCTATCCATGTTTTTTCAAGGTAAATGTTTGCACTCTTATTGTTGTTCGAAGGTGAACAACTTGTATAGATCAAAAGAATCAAAAGTAAAAATGATGAAAGAATAAAAAGTTTTTTTCTCATTTTATCCCCAAAAGTGCATCTATTCTTTCTTTATCGAAACCTACTACAATGTTCCCATCAATATCAAGAACAGGAACACCCTGTTGACCACTCTTTCTGATCATCTCCATTGCAGCATTTCTATCCTTTGATACATCGTAATCAGTATAGGGAATATTTTTTGATGAAAGATACTGTTTTGCCCTTGTGCACCATGGGCATGTTGGTGTTGAATAAATTTTCACTACTGCCATTTTATACCTCCTTTAAATTTTCAAGATATTTTTCAACAGATTTTGCGGATAGAGCACCATCAGCAGCTGCCGTTATGACCTGTCTGAAACTTTTTTCAATTACATCACCTGCAGCAAAAACTCCATCCAAATTTGTTTTTAAATCTTTATCAACTTTTATATAGCCATATTCGTTCAAAGAGATTTTTGGATCAAGGAAATCAGTTTTTGGTACAAGTCCTATATAAACGAAAATTCCATCAGCCTTTATATCAAACTTTTCTCCATTCTTCTTATCTTTTATACTCATAGATTCAATATTGTTATCTCCATTTATACTTAAAATTTCAGAATTGTAATATACTTTTATATTGGAATTTTGAAACAGTCTTTCCTGTAAAATCTTTTCAGCTGTAAGATAAGGTAGATCTTGAACGAAAGTTATATCTTTGGTAAATCTCATCATAAAGAGACCTTCCTCAACAGCAGAGTTTCCTCCTCCCACAATAATAATCTTTTTATCAGCGAATAAAGCACCATCACATGTTGCACAGTATGATATTCCCTTTCCATGGAACTTTTCACTTCCGGGGACATTCAATCTTCTTGGGGATGCACCTGACGCAATTATTACACTCTTGGCTGTGTAGATTTTATTTGAAATGTAAACTTTTTTCTCTTTTCCATCAAGTTCCGTTTTTTCAACTTTTTCAAACAAAAATTTTACCCCGAATCTTTTTGCCTGCTCTTCCATTTTCTGTGCAAGTTCATAACCACCAATTCCATCAGGAAATCCGGGATAATTCTCAATAGTTTCGGTTGTTGATGATTGCCCACCAACTATCAACTCTTCAACAACAAGAGTGTTCAATCTTGCCCTTCCAGCGTAAATTGCTGCAGAAAGTCCAGCGGGTCCTCCGCCGATTATTATAAGATCAAAATTTAAATCTTCAGATAAATTTTTATCTTTTTTAAGATTTAAAATCATAGATACCTCACATTAAAGAATTTAATATCCTTCTTAAAAATTCATTCTCCGGCAATGCACCTTCAAAACTCTCTTTTTCATTGATGATAACTCTTGGAACAGCTGAAACATCATAACTGTTTGCATAATCATAAAAAGTGTTAGCATCTATCATGTCAGCTTTAATCTTTTCGTTAACCATTGCAAATTTATGTGCTGTTCTAACTGCACCGGGGCAATATGGACATGAATGTGTTACAAAAACTTTTATATGAACATCTTTATCTATAGATTTTAAATCCTCTTCTATTGATTCATCTATTGGCACAAAATCGTTTCCAATATCGTTTATATCTTCAATAAAAGATGAAAATTCATACCCGGCAGGTATTCCATAATACTTAACTCCCAAATCTTTATCTGCAAGCAAAACTATCGCTGGAGCCATAGTAACATTGTATTTTTTTACCTCTTCAGTATCCTTTTCAAAACTATAAACCTTTACTTTTATTCTATCAGAAATATCTTTCAACTCATCAAGAATACTTTTTATATCATCACACATTACACAAAGATTCTTATCATCCGTTCTGAAAAAAAGGATATTAACATCCTTTTTCATATCTTTATAAAGATTTTTCAAATACTCTCTGTCCTCATTTGATAAAAGTGCCATTTTTACTCCTTTTCAAGTAATTGTTTTATGTTATCGAAGATTCTTTTCTTCTCTTCCTTTTCAAGTGTTTCAAAAGAGTTTTTGCACATCTTTATCACCTTCTCCAAATCTTTATACTCTTTTGAACAACTTTTACAACTTTTAAGATGTTCCTTTATTTTTTCACAACAATCTTTCTCAACATCTTTATCTATATACTTACATAAATTTTTCAAAACAAAATCACAATCTTTTTTAGATTTCATCTTTCAACACATCCTTTAACATTAACCTTGCCCTGCGAACTCTTGTTTTCACAGAACCTTCAGAAATTTTTAAAAGTTTAGAGATCTCTTTTATTGATAATCCATCTATATCTTTCAAGATAACAACTTCTCTATATTTTAAAGGTATTTTTTTTAACCCTCTATTTACAATTTCTTTTAACCTTTCAGCTCTATCTTTATCCCTTTTTTCATCTTCATCTGAAAAATCCATCTCATCTTCAAGATCAACATAGATCTTCTCTTTTCTATACTTTCTTCGTATCTCATTCAGAGATATTGAAATTATATAGGTTAAAAGAGATGAATCACCTTTAAACTGATAATGTTTTTTGAACAACTTGTAAAATGTTGTTTGAACAATATCGAGTGCGTCATCGTGGTTCAAACCAAGTTTTATAGCGTTGTTATAAACATTATCTGAATACAATTTAAAAATTTCAGAGAACGCTTTTCTATCACCTTTTTTAAATTTACCAATAAGTTCTTTATCTATTAGATCCATAGAGTTTCAAAAAAGTTTCAAAAAAAGAATGTGAAATATCCCCTTATTTTATTTTTATACCATTTTTCTGAAAGTTTATCTATGGTGACACCTTTTATAGTTGATGAATGTATAAATTTGTTCCCACCGATTAAAATTCCAACATGTAAAGGATCGTTGAATGTAACTATATCACCTATTTTTGGATTTTTCACTCTAAGTGCAGCATTTTCCATCTCAGATACTGTTCTTGGAATTAACAAACCATTTTTCTTGTATACGAATTGAACAAAACCAGAGCAATCAAAACCGTTAGGGTCAGTGCCACCATATTTATATCTTACCCCAATATATTTTTTAGCATCAGAAACTAAACTTCTTCTTACATTAGAAATTCCCCTCTTTTGAGGGGAAACACAACCTGATAACACAAGAAAAAATATTATTGTAGTTAAGATTATCTTTTTCATATCTTTTTCATTGTTAAAATGTAGAATGAAAAAACGATGTAAACAAATAATAAAACAAGAACAGCAAAATAAGGTATAAGAAAGTCAATTTCAAGAACAATCATGCTATCTGGAGGAGAGACTTGTTTTTTTAAATCATAATAAAGCAAAATCATTGATGCAAAACCTGCGATGGAAAAAATTGTTGTTAGAAAAATCATCAACCTGTTGTGTATAAATGAAATTAACAAAGACAAAAATGTAAGTATCAAAACTAAAGATGCATATCTGTTAGGTTCAGTTTTTTGCTCTTCTCCATTGTAATCAATAGTTTTACCACCTGTTGCGAGTTCAAATCCTGTAAATTCGTATAATTTCTGGTTATTACACCTAATATCGACGAAAGGGAAAAAGAAAAGTATTATAATTATAACAAAAATTATTCCTTTTAATTTTGCTATCTCTTTCATATTATTTCCTTGGCACATATTTGAAAAAAACTTCAGCATCGTATGTTGTACTATTCTCATCAACTTTAATTGAATCTACAAGCATAAAAAACTCTTTCTTTTCAGGTGTTGATATAACATAGTAAACATGATCCTTTTTTGCTGAAAAATCCATTGAAAATGAATCTGGCATAAGATCACTATCATTTAGTTTCAAAGCATCGTCTAAAGAGATAATACCAAGGTCCATTATGAAGGAATAGGAGTCAGGAGAAGATATGTTAAGCATTATTGTTGGCATTGGATTCCCAGAAAGATCGAACCAAGGCTCTAAAACAATATCTACATAACTTTCTATACTACCAGTTCTTTCTACTTCTCCCTTTGCATCAAAGTCAAAATCTATAGGATTTTTTTCACTTTTCCCATAGAATGCTATCATACCGGTTTTTATTGGATTTAAGAAGGAAAGCAATGAACATGATGTTAAAAGTAAAACAACAAGTGAAATGATAAAAATTTTTTTCATAAAAAACTCCTCTTTTGAATTTTCCCCATAAAAAAACTATACAATAAAAAAATATTAAGTCAACTTTCAAATTCTGGGAATTTCTATTTATTTTTTATAATCTGGTTTGTGTCTTTTATAAAGTAAAATGTGTCTTTATCATCAAAAATAATTCCAGCATAAGAACCTTTTTTAAAAAATTTTGTTATCTGAGGTCCATTACCAACAATAATTTTTTTAGTTTCGATTGTTCCGCCATATATTCTTGTGCTATCCCGTTTTATTCTGTCTACAAAGAAAAACCCTCTCGTAGATTCATTGTAGTTGTTATAAAAAAGAGAATACTTTGATGTTGAAAGGTAATTTATATTAGGAAGAAGAGTATAAGCTGTTATTATGTTAGAAGGGTAAATGAATTTTTTTGTATTCAAAAGGTTCATTCCAAAAAGAATAGAATTTTCATCAAGATTTTTTACTAAAAAATTTCCAGATATTTCACTATTCTGTATCTCAATAAAAACTTTTTCTGGAGTATCCGATATAAGATCATTTATATAACACATAGAAGCAAAAAGTGTGAAATTTTTAGTTCCATAAATTGAAAAATTATCAAGATGGTCGAAAAGAAGAATTTTTTCTGGAGTATCCAGAAGAAAGAGTGTTTTTTTAAGATCATTCGCTCCAATATTATAAGCAAGAGATCCTTTTATGTTAACGATTTTAATCTTTTCAGGAATTTTTATAGTTTCACAATCCAAACTGCCAAAAATAACGATTGAAGCTATAGTATCATTTTTAAAAGCAAAATAATCTAACGCTTTTTTTATCGTGTTAAATTCAGAATCAAATTTTGACACAAATATGACATTATCAAGTTGAAATAATTTAGCATCCAGTAAAATTGAGAATAATATAAATGTTATAAATAAAAGTTTTTTCATAAAGAAATCTTATATAAAAATTATTTAAAAATCAATAAAAAATTGAAAAGAAGATTTATTTAGAAATTTTAGAAAAGGAATTTTATGAATGAATTTATTAGATGGTGGAGGTAGTCGGATTCGAACCGACGACCCCATGCTTGCAAAGCATGTGCTCTCCCAACTGAGCTATACCCCCTTAATATTCAAAACCTGAATAGGAAAGACCAAAGTTTAAAGAGATGTTGTTTATCTCTTTTCCAGAAATTATAAATGGAATATTAATCAAATTCTTTGAAAAATCAAGAGATATTTTTAGATTTTCAACTTTAAAAGTAAACCCGATTTTACCATCATAATCAAAGCTCGAGCTTTTAATCGAAGGGTTAAGATTTGGTGAAAGATCATCAACAATATTTTTCAAATACCCTGTGAAACCAACATTTAAATCAAGAAACTGTGTGAGGTAAAAATTGGAACCGATAGAAATTTTTGGAAAGTATGTAACAGTTTTTTTACTGTTAACTTCAGCTGCAGAAAAATAGATAGTTCTTGAATGGTATGTTATTTTTTTATACTCACCAGATATATAGGTATTATGATAGTTAAAAGATTCTATTCCGGAAAAAATAAGAACTGACAAAGTATCAACTTTATCTAAATAAACATCACCTGAAACATTTCCGCTTTCAATAACCTGATAACCAAAAGTTTTATTTTTGTAATTAAAAAGAATTCCAACAAAGTTTTCGTTTATATTCTGTTTTATTCTGAAATCAACACCATAACCGAAAGGATTTGAAGATTTCACAATGTTGGATAAGTTTTCAGATCCAACAGAAATGAAGGTGAGATTTCCAGTGATATCTATATCAAGCCCATCTATCAAAAGAAATGACAAAGATGGTGAAAGTTTTATATCTGAAAAAGAAATTTTTGTGTTAGAGAATGGTGAATCTAAATCGTTGTAATACTCATCAAAATAGTAAAATTTAAGATTACCACCAGCGTTTATCTTTTCGAAATTTTTTGCAAAAAATATTGAATAGTTAACAGGTTTTACACTTTTATTAAGATTTTTAAATATAAAATTATCCCTCAAAGAATCATCATAATACTCGATACCAAAGCCTAATCTACCTGTTTGATTCTCAAAAAAACAATATGAAAATATACCACCATTATAAAAATCAAATGATAGATTACTTTTAAAAATTTCTGTTTCAAGATTTGATGTTGTGAATTTTGTAAAGGATATTGGATCTTTCGATATGAAGGGGGAATTTTGAAGGGTAGCCCACTCTGTAAGAGAAGAATTTAAGGTTAAAAAAACGAAGAAAAGAAGTATAAAAACAGTTTTTTTCATTTTACCTTCCTTAAATATGGTGGGCCTAAGTGGAGTTGAACCACTCACCTCACGCTTATCAGGCGTGCGCTCTAACCAACTGAGCTATAGGCCCAGTTTATAAAAAAAATGTGCACTACCACTAAGTTTCGATTTCTTTTTACAGAAATCCCTTTAGAAAGGAGGTGATCCAGCCGCACGTTCCCGTACGGCTACCTTGTTACGACTTCGCCCCAGTCATTGGTCCCACCTTAGGTATCTAAAGATAACTTCGGGTGTTACCAACTCCCATGGCGTGACGGGCGGTGTGTACAAAACCCGAGAACATATTCACCGCAGCATGCTGATCTGCGATTACTAGCGATTCCAACTTCATGCAGTCGAGTTGCAGACTGCAATCCGCACTGAGATCGGTTTTTTGGGATTTGCTCCACCTCGCGGTCTTGCTTCCCTCTGTACCGACCATTGTAGGACGTGTGTAGCCCTGGATATAAAGGCCATGCTGACTTGACGTCATCCCCACCTTCCTCCGGCTTATCACCGGCAGTCCCCATAGAGTGCCCAACATCATAAAGATTGGTGGCAACTATGGGCAAGGGTTGCGCTCGTTGCGGGACTTAACCCAACACCTCACGGCACGAGCTGACGACAGCCATGCAGCACCTGTCATAGGATCCTTCTTGCGAAGGCCTACTATGTTTCCATAGTATTTCCTATGATGTCAAACCCAGGTAAGGTTCTTCGCGTTGCTTCGAATTGAACCACATCCTCCACCGCTTGTGCGGGTTCCCGTCAATTCCTTTGAGTTTCAGTCTTGCGACCGTACTCCCCAGGCGGGGCACTTAATGCGTTAGCTTCGACACGGAGAAAATCCCCACGTCTAGTGCCCATCGTTTACAGCTGGGACTACCAGGGTATCTAATCCTGTTTGCTCCCCCAGCTTTCGAGTTTCAGTGTCAGTAACAGGCCAGAGAGCTGCCTTCGCCTTTGGTGTTCCTCCTAATATCTACGCATTCCACCGCTACACTAGGAGTTCCGCTCTCCTCTCCTGCACTCTAGAATGGTAGTATTGAATGCAATTTTACGGTTGAGCCGCAAGATTTCACATCCAACTTTCCATACCACCTACACTCCCTTTACGCCCAGTGATTCCGGACAACGCTTGCTCCCTCCGTATTACCGCGGCTGCTGGCACGGAGTTAGCCGGAGCTTATTCTTCAGGTACAACGTCAGAATATAATGATATTAGCATTATACTCCATCGTCCCTGACTAAAGAACTTTACAACCCGAAGGCCTTCATCATTCACGCGGCGTCACTGGGTCAGGCTTTCGCCCATTGCCCAAATTTCTAGCCTGCTGCCTCCCGTAGGAGTCTGGACCGTGTCTCAGTTCCAATGTGGCCGGACACCCTCTCAGGCCGGCTACCCATCGTCGCCTTGGTAGGCCATTACCCTACCAACAAGCTAATGGGCCGCGAGCTCATCCTTAGGTGCGAGGCCTTGCGGTCCCCCGCTTTGATCCTCCCGACATCGTCAGAAGGATATTATTTCGTATTAGCAGAAGTTTCCCCCTGTTATCCGAATCCTAAGGGTAGATTACTCACGTGTTACTCACCCGTTTGCCACTGACTTATATTGCTATAAGCCCGTACGACTTGCATGGCTAAGACACGCCGCTAGCGTTAGTCCTGAGCCAGGATCAAACCCTCCGAAAAATTTAATTTTTTTCGAATTAGGTTTTTAGTTTTGGAGTGGTAGTGCACATAAATTTTCAAAGATCATTAATTTCTATTTTTTTAAAGGATAAAAATTATATCAAATCTTTTATGTTTGTCAAGAGTTTTTTAATCTATCTTTTTAAGAGCAATTTGTTTAGTAAAAAACAATATACACAAAAAAAAATTTTTGTCAAGAGCAAAATTACTTTTCTTCTTTTTCAGCTTCCTCAACAAATTTCTTTATATCTTCAATAGCATCAAGAATGAGTTTTGCCTTTGATAATCCAAAAGAAAATGGAAATCTGTCATTCTCATCTCTTTTTAAAATTAGAACTTTTTTTCCTCTGTATTCTGTTACTTCTGCTTTTGCCATAAAAACTCCTTTTTGATAAAGATATAATAATATATTTCCTTTTAAAGTCAATATTAATTATAACATTTTTATATTGACTTTTAAAATCCTTTTGTGTATTCTTTTTTTAAAAGGAGGTTTGATGGATAAAAAATTCTGTCCAAGCTGTGGAAAAGAACTTGATGTAAGAGCAACTGTTTGTCCAAACTGTGGTGCACCACAAACAAATTCAACAAAAAGTTCATGTAATAAAAACAAATTAGCTGCCGGACTTTTCGCAATACTTTTAGGTTCCTTAGGAATACATAAATTTTATCTTGGAGAAATTGGATGGGGAATAGTTTATATTCTTTTCTGTTGGACCGGAATTCCCGCAGTTATAGGAATAATAGAAGGGATAATCTACCTTACAATGAGTGACGAAGCTTTCTGTGAAAAGTATGGGAAATAGTTATTAGTTTTTATTTTTGAAACTTTTCACTTCACTGATAACTGTAAAGATAATTAAAATAATCATCGATAAAATTGTAACAAAAATAATAGATTGTGAACCATTATTATTTGAAAGGATTTGCTTTAATATAATACCTATATAAGCCCACAAAAAAACAAGAGTGTAGAATAGATCTTTTTTCTTTATAAACATAAATATTCCAAGCAAAAGTGTTAACAATATAGTTACATTTGTCCAAATTATCTGGTTTTTATTAAACATAGCAATCCCGGAATATTTAAGATATGAAGAGATATTTACAACAGTTGCTATGGATATCCATCCAAGGTATATACTTACAGGAGTTTGAACAAAGAGAAGATTTTCATTAAAATCTTTCTCTCCTATCCGTAATCTAACATAAAGGATTATTAATGATAGAAGAAGTAACAGCATAACAAAAACTGACAATAACAATTTTTCATAATGCCAACAAAAAAGCCATAAAACATTTAGAATTGATGAAATGAAGAAGAAAAGACCTATATTTTCAATCAAAATCTTTCTCTTTTCATCCTTTTTGAAAAAATAAAGAATCTGATTAAAAACAAAAATAGCAAGTAGTGTATATATTATTAACCATATTGAAAAAGTCACACTTGCTGGAACTATGTAAGCATCATACTTGTCAGCAACATCTTTTGGTGTATTTGAGTTCAAAGGTAAACTCACCGCAAGAAAGTTAAAAAGAATCATAAAAATCAAAGACAACAAATTCAAAATAATCAGAGTGTAAATTTTAAATTCCCTTTTCATAATACCTCCCAAAAAATCTACTCAGAATAAAGATTCTTATCAACCTTTAACAGCATATATAGTGGTCTTTCCTCAACTGTATAAGCATAAGAAAAATAACCTTGATGACTTTTGATAAATACATTTATAGTTAAATTAGCATGTCTGTTTGGATTTTCAGTATTTTCAAAAACAACATAGGAAACATTATTTTTTTTCATATAATTTATAACTGTTGAATCATCATATGTGTATGGGAATAGAACAGTTTTTCTATCAGAATAAAGATAAAATAGTTCAGGTTTCACTGTCATAATCACAGCATCCTTTTCTGTGTTCTCTCTTGCCCATATTGCAAGATCAAAAAATGTTCTGATTCCATATTCTGGTCTAAACCTGTTATCATTTCTAAAATTGAAATCAGTTTCAGAAAGCATATATATTTTTCTCGGAATTTCTGGAACAAGATATGATATGTTCAATATTATAGAGATAGATACAAAAAGATAATAAAGGTTTAAAAAGATTTCTTTTTTGAAGTTTATACTCAAAACAAAAAGAGAGATTAGAACCAAAAATAGTGAAAAGAATGGTGCAAAAAATCTATCGGTTGAAAAATATTCTGGCCACATTAGTAGTAAAATGAGATTCAAAAGAATAAAAGAAATTTCAAAAACATATTTTTTCTTGTAGAAGGAGAAAAATATCGAACCGATGAAAAGAGTAAATGGGATTATAACAAAAGGAACATAATACCATTTCAAATCTATATCAGCAGAAAATGTCCTCGGAATTACAGTAGTAAAATATGTTAGAATGTTTAGAAATATTCTTTTGAAAAAATCACCTAAAGAGATGTAACCTTCTTGGGGAAGATAGATGTTTTTGTAAACAACCTGCTGAAAGTATGATGATGTATGTCCTGTTTTTATAAAAATATAAAAAGCCCAGCTTTGACTTATCAACAGAAAAATAAAAGTTAGGAAAAAAAGTTTTTTATTTCTTTCGCTCAAAATAAGGTAAATGAATGTTGCTATAAAAACTATAGCACCATTTCCCCTTGCAAATGTAGAAAGGGTACAAAAGATTAAAAACATTATAAAATCCGATTCTTTTTTGCTCTCCCTATATTTAGAAAAAAACAAAAATATTAGAAGAACAAGAAGAGTGAAAAATGACTCAGTTAAGACAAGAGAACTCCACTCAACTATATTTTTTGCAAAAATAAAAAGTAAAACCAAAAGTATATTTAAAAATTTGTTCTTTTGAATGTATCTATTCAAAATGTTATAAAAAATCAAAATTGAAAGTAGATAGAATATTAAAGAGAAAACTTTCATCATAAAAATATTTTCTCTACCAAAAATAGCCATTATAAAAGATAGAACAAGCGGAAATAATGGTGGATACTGCTTATGCAACTCCTCTGCTGGGGTGTTAACCTCTCTCATAAATTTCCCTTCCAAAATTGATCTACCAAGCATTATATACCTTCCATTATCCCCACCCTGATTTAAAAGGATGTCAAAATTTAATATCCCCCATAACAAACTAATTGAAAGTAGTATAAAAATAATAAAATTTTTTTTTATAAATACCATAATTTTATTATGTCACTACTATAATCAATTGTCAACAATTTTTATACTCCTGATGCTGTTTTTTGTTCTTTTAATTAATTCAGTTTAATATTATTCTATTTTTATCATTTTTTTCTTTATTTTATTTGAGCCATCGATAAATTCTATAAAATAAATCCCAGATTTAAGTTTATCCTTTTTGAATCTATTTTCACAAATTTCACCATTTTCTTTTCGATAAATTTCTTTTCCCATAATATCATATATAACAAATTTATTTTTCTTACTCGTTGTTGTGTACACTATTTCATTTTCTAAAATTTTTAATTCACTTTTTTTATTAATTTTTTTGCCCAATTGTGATTTTTCTTCAGATCTTGAAGAAGTTAAAAATTCTAAAATATAAAAATCCGCAGAACTTGTTAAATAAATATAATTTCCATAGTTATAAACATTCAAAGTATAATAATCTAATAGGTAATAACCAACCTCATATGGATTTGTGGGATTTTTTATGTTTACTACTTTTAAACCATCATATATATCAGCTAAATAAGCAAGAGTATCCTGAACGAAAATATCCCAGGAATCATAATTGTTATCATAACAACACACTTCTAACGGATTGGATGGGTTATAAACATCTATTATTCTTAATCCTGCAAAACCATCTGCAAGATAAGCATAATTACTTGAAACGAAAACACTTTTTGGTTCTCCTGGTGAATAAAAAACTCCTACTATTGAGATATTATTAATATTAGTTTTATCCATTATAACAAGTCCAGAATCATTGTTAATTACATAAACATAACTTCCTTTAACATATACTTCAGAAGCAGTACCTGAAGTATTATATGTTCCAACGTAGACCAAACTTGGCTGTAAAGCTATACCTAATACCGTTAATCCGCTATCACCATCTGCAACATACGCATAATATCCTGATACATAAATGTTATAGGCATGTCCTGGAGTATCACAATATCCAGCCCCCTGAGGATTTGTAGGATCACTAATATCTAAAACTACAATACCATTATCACCATCAGCGATATAAGCATAATCACCAGAAACATAAATGCCTTCAGCACACCCGTAAGTATCATAATGTCCAATTTCTAAGGGTGTTGAAGGATTACTGATATCGATAATTCTTATACCAAAATCACCATCAGCAATAAAAGCATAATTACCTGAAACGAAAACATCCCATGAAAAATTCGGTGTATCATAATACCCTATTTCTGTTGGATTTGAAGGATTAGCAATGTCTATAATCCTTAATCCCTCATAATAATCTGCAACAAAAGCAGTTGTGTTAGATACAAAAATATCATAAGCATCTCCCTGTGTATCATAGAAACCTACCTCAATAGGAGCATAAGGATTATTTACATTTATTATCCTTAAACCAAAATCCAAATCGGCAATGTAAGCATATCCTCCTAATACATAAACTTCTAATGCCGTACCGGGTGTGTTACAATAATTCACAGCAAATGGATATTCTGGATTTTCTACATCAAAAATAGTAAGTCCATAATTATCATCAGCAATATATGCATAATTTCCACTAACAAAAATATCTTGTGAATAACCTGCTGTTATATCGCAACTACCAACTATTTGTGGATTATTTGGACTACTTACATCTATAACTATAAGTTCAGTAACTCCATCAGCAACATAAGCATAGTTACCAGATACAAAAACACCTCTTGCATCACCAGGGGTATCACAATTACCAATCAAGTAAGGGTCTTTTGGATTACTTATATCTATTATTATAAGTCCTGCATCAAAATTTACAATATAGGCATAATTACCTGATACAAAAATATCGTTGGTATAATAGGGTAATTGACAATTTGCTATTTCAACAGGATATTTAGGATCAGTTATGTCAACTACTTTTAATGCATTATCAAATATTAGGTAAGCATAATTTCCTTTTACATCAAAATTAATTGGTAAATCACAAAAACATCCAATTATTTCTGGATTTGTAGGATTTTTTACATTTAAAATCATAAAACCCATATCCGTTCCCAAATAAGCAAAACTATCTATCACTATTGAGGCATATACATATTTCATAATTTTTATTTTCCCAATTCCTTTTACATTTAAACTATCTATACCCCACTTTGAATTTTGATTCTTCAATAAGAAATCTTTTGTGTTTAAACAATTTATTCCTGATGCCTCGATTCTAAAAGAAAAAATGATATCCATCATTAAAATTATAAAAAGAATAATTAAAAATTTTTTCATTCTTTCCTCCCATTTTTTTAATTTTTTAAAATTTTTTAAAAATTAATAAATTTATATTTAAAATGATTTTAAAATTTTCACTATTAAAAAAATTGAAATTTTTTCTTAAACAACTTTCCATTATATTTTACAACTACAAAAAAAGTACCTTTAGATAGATCTTTGCTATTTTGATCTTTAAGTTTAACATCAAAAATATAACCTCCTCTGTCAAGAGTGCCATCAAAAATATTTTTCACAAAACTACCCTTTATATCAACAATATTTACTTTTAAATACGATTTTTGTGGAACAGAAATTTTTATCAAAAAACTTTCTCTGTATACAAATGGGGATGAAATTTTTACACTAAAAATTGTATCTCTTTTTTCTAAATTAAACGAAGGTGTTAGTCCTTGATATTCACAGATAAAAGATCCATACCTGTTAGATTGTTTCTGAATATATGGATCATTTATATATGCTCTCCAATAATATTTTTTACCTATGTCAAAAGCATTTTGTTCATCTATATAAAGGTACACTGTTTCTTGTGGTGCATAAGATTCTTTAGACCATAAATTTGTTGAGTTATTCATATCAAAAACATTAACAATATTTACAAACTGACTATCAGTTGCAATTTCGACTTTGTATTTTAGAACAGTATCAGGATCCTCATCGAATCCTTTTAAAACAAAAGTTGGTCTTGAAGAAACTTGATCAAAATTTATCGGTGATATTAGAACAACACTATCAGGAGGAGAGTCAAAAATAATTCCATCAGTTGATATATAAGAAGATTTTATTCCTGCATTGTTAACAGAAAAGATATTCAAAAAATACTTTTTGTATCTCTTATAATCATTGTATCTCTCAAACGAATACATAAATGGATAAATTTTAAAAGAATCTATCAATATTCCATCTTCATCTTTTAGCAACCCATAAGTTCCCAAAATATCACTTTCATAATCCTGTGGGTTTCCATCAAGATAAAATGAAAGATTATTTTTGTATGGAATTATGGTCCCCTCATCAGAAACAGAATTATAACCTACAGGAGGTGTTGAATCTACAATACCATAAAGAGTTTTTCTTGTTATTTTACCATAATTATCCATAAGTTCTATAAAAAGTGTATGTTCTGAACTTATTGAAGAAAGTGTGCATTGAAAAGATGATTGAAATTTTCTAAAGTTTCCTTTATCAACAATGTTTTCAGAAAACCTGATTGAGTCTGGAATAATAGATTTTGTTGTAATAATATTAAGTGTTGGAAATCTTGATGGAAGATAAATAGATGTTGAATTGTTGAAGAGTGCATTAAATTCTTTTCCGTTTCTGTCCAAATCAATAAAATCTGAAATATAGGGAGTATAATTTTTAGATTTATCAAAAAATCTTGCTTTAACCTCTTTGGTTCCATCTACTAAAGTATCTGTTAGTGTTAAAATTTTATATCCTCCATTTTCAACACTACCAAAATTAACACCATTAAGTTCAACAAACACTGTTTCTGAAAGATCTTCTTTAAAATAGCAGAATACAGAGCAAATCGGACTTTCAGTATAATTTCTTCCTCTATTTATCAAAATATAACAATTATAAGGAGGTGTTTTATCAAGTATTATACCATCATATCCTACTCCAACACTTGTACCTCCATAGAAAAATTTTCCATAAACAGTTGAATAACCAGAAAGATTGTTTAATGTCCATGGTTTCAAACCGAAAGTAAAGAATACTGTTTTATTTTTGAAGTCTGAATAATTTGAAACCCAAATCGAATCATATGGAGTATATATTTTGAAATTTAAATCTTTATTGTAAGGCATCCATATCCAGCCTTTTGTCTTACATGGTGAAATATATGTTGTTCCTTCAGAGTAAATAGAATCGTATATATCAACATAAACTGTTCCACTCATATATGGAGAATATATTGATTCAAATGTTGTATCAGTATAAAGGACTATATGATAAATAGAATTTGAATCCAAAATTATAGGGTTCTCGAAAAATACGCTTTTCCATCCCTCCCCTGATGGTGGTATAAAACCCTTTGCTATCAATCTGTTTGGTTGATGTGATGGCATTAGAGTGTCACTGTACAAAGCCATGTAAACACCTGGAGAATCAACAACAGCAAATTTTACACTTATTCCAGAAATTAAATTTGTATGAGGGACAAATGTTTGCGATATAGTGTATCCATCATAGAAATCAAAGGAGTCAATTGAAATATTTGAAATTTTAATATTTCTTGAAATCAGCATTAAATCAACATTTTCTGAAGAGGTATAATCATCTCCATTATTTATATTCAAAACTCCTTTTTCGTTGTATACTATCTCAATACTATCTTTTTCACCCCAGATCATTTCACTGTTAGCAAAAGTAACTATTATTTTATAAAGACCTGGCTCATCTGGAATATTTAAAACAATTTCACTTGAATATGGATATGTAAAACTTCCAACACCCTCTATTTTTATATATCTAACAGGAAGTAAACTATCACTTGCATTAAACCTTAATTTTACAGATGGGGAATACACAATACTGCTTTCTGCGAATACGTCTCCATTAGGTCCATCTACAATCATTAAAATTGAATCTTCTTTCAGGGAAGAAAGATTACCAGCAAGATCTTTAAATCTATAAGTAAAATATGTCCATCCGTTGTGTATAGGTTTTTCAAAATCCATTTCAACAAAAATTGAATCTGTAAGATTATAATTTATAGATTTATATTCTTTCCATTCAGTTGAAGGAGTTTTTATCAAAACAGAGTATACACCTGCATAATCATCAGATATTGAAAATTTTAAAATAGGTTTTTTTGTTGAAAGAATATAATTTTTACTGTCAATATTTATAAAATTGTGATATAGGGAATAATTTCCTACTGGTGGAATGGAATCTTTTAAAGGAATATAAAAGTTCTTGGTAATATTTTCATTATCATTAACTGAAATATATTCAAAATAATCATCAAGTACTGGATGTGTTATTTTTACAAGATATTTTAAAGTATCTGATAAAGGAACGATTCTTTCAAAGTTGTAAAAGCCATTTGAATCTGCAGACATTGAATAGCCCCCAATCATAATTTTACAATTTGGAACCTTTTCACCTTTATTATTAAAAATGGATCCACTCATTCTGGCGTATCTTTTCATTTTTATTGATACGATGTTGTTATCTATAGGCAAATTTGTAGTAATTAAAGAATAAGAAACTTGAGAATAATTTGATAGAGTATCAGGAATAAAAGAAAAAGTTATGGTATCATTTCCTGGAACATATGAATGAAAAGTTGTATCAGAAAAAGATGTTATAAGAGTATCTATAAAATTTTTTGTTTTAAATGTTTTTAAAATAAAATCATTATATTTATGATTTAAACTATCAAGCAAGAAAACTTCTATATGTTTTGTTGGTGTAACAACATAAAAAAACATTTCATTTTTGTTGTTTTCATAAAAAAACTCATTGATAGTTTTATCATAATTTATTTCGGATTCTATTTTATAAAGACCTTCAACTGGAAAAATATATTCAAATACACAAGAATCATTTTCTCCAGGTTTAATAGAATCTATAGTTGCATATAAACTTATAGTACCATTAATTATTAGCCTAATTTTACAGTTTTGAATATTTTGAGAAGACAAATTTTTGTAATAAACAACTATATTTGTAGGGACATTCGATTGTACAAATGAGGAATTATTTCCCCAAAAATCTTTCGGAATTGGGCATAATCTATCAAGAACAAGGTCTGGCAAGTTATTTTTTATAATTATAGGAGTTTCTAGATATCTTTTCTGTACATTAGATGGAATAAGTAAACTTCTTTCTCCAAGATTTTCATAAAAATTATTATCTATCCAATATGTTGATATAAGATTAACTCCAAAAGAACTCAAGTAAAGCCCTATTCTTCTATAAAAATTTACTCTGTATTCTGGTTCATCAAAATAAATCTTGCCAACAGAATTTAGCGATGCAAAGGAATCAACAAATACTTTTAAAAATATGGTGTCATTTCTGCTTTTTATATCACAAATTTCAGTATAACCCATTTTAAGAATGTTTTCATCCGTTCTGATCTTTAAAATAACTTCTCCATCTGATATTTTAAAACCTCCAGAAAGTTTAAGAGACAAAATATCAAAAAGAGTTAAAACTGATGAAGCACCAAAAGAACCATCTTTTGGATAAAATGGTAAAATATTTCTATTAAAATCTTTAATAGTTGATACTTTTCCATTATTTGAGATATCAGGAATTAAACTTAAAAAGTCTACAACATCATCACCTATTGCTTTTTCTGATAAACCTAATGGTGGATTATCATTTGATTCAATATTAATATTAAAATCTGCACTTAAAGATGGACCTGTAAGCCATATTCCTCCAAGAGTTCCAAAAAATTTCGTTTTAAGTCCAATTCCACAAACTGCGCCAAAATTTGAATATATAGTATAATTTGAACTTTTCTCTGGAGATACAACGATTTTGATCAAAAGGGATTCCCCGGGAATTACAGAATTAGTATCATATATAACTTTTATCTTCATTTTTGAGTTAAGTTCAGCAGTTATGTTTCCTATTGCAAATTCACAGAATGACTTCTTCCAGTTAAATAAAGGATCAATTATTTCATAATAGTAATCGATTCCTGAGTTACCACTTTCAACATATTGCATTTCAATGTTATGCTCGTACTCAAATGAAAAAATCTTAAGAAACAAAAAAATTGAAAAAGAGAAAATGAAAATTTTACTCTTTCTCATATTTTCCCCCTTTTACAATTCTATTTTCTCAATAACTCCCTGTTAACTTTTAAAAGCATGTAGGCTGGAACTTTTAAATCTGTATAAGCAAGAGAAAAAGCATCCTTATGTTCTAAAAGGAATCTGTTTATAGTTAGATTTGTGTGTCTTTTTTGATCCGGGTTATTTTCAAAAATAACATAATCCACATCGTTTTTTTCCATATAATTTATAACAACCGAATCATCGTAAGTGTAAGGGAAAATAACAGTTTTTCTGTTTGAATAAAGATAGATAAGTTCTGGTTTCATAGACATTATAACACAATTTTGTGGAGTATTATCTTTAGCCCAAATGGCAACCTGAAACAAAAGTTTTGTTCCAAGTTCGGGTCTAAATTTGTTATCATCTCTAAAGTTAAAGTTGGTATTTGTAAGAGCGTAAACTTTCCTTGGAATATCGGCAAAAAGAACAGCGAAGTTCATTAAAATAGAATATGTTAAAAAGATATAGTAAAAAAATTGAAGTAATGTTTTTTTTCTTTCAATAAGCCACAAAATTGAAAAGGAAGAAACTATAAGAAATAAAGAGAATATAGGTGCGAAGAATCTATCAGTTGAAAAGTATTCTGGCCATAAAATAAGAACTATCAAATAAAAAATAAGAAGAGATGTTTCAAAATAGATCTTTTTTCTTACACATATTATTAGTCCAGAGAGAAAAGTTATTATTGGAATTAGTTTTAATGGTAGATAAACAATTTGAGAATTTACTTCTCCCAAAAATGTTCTTGGAATTATTTTATTAAAATATATAATCGTGTTAAAGAATATTCTTTCAATAAGATTATTAAAAGAGATTCTACCTGCGTTTGGGAAATAAATATTTTTATAAAAAACCTGCTGGAAATATGTTGATGTATGACCTGTTTTCAAAAAAACATAAAAACCCCAAATTTGTGATAGAAGTAAGAATAAAAATGTTATGGGTATAAGTTTTTTCCTTTTTGTAAAAAATAGAAAAATAAATATTGATAAAAATACAATACCACCATTTCCTCTTGTAAAAACTGAAAGTGTACAAAAAATTAAAAAGATTATGTAATCTAAAAGTTTGTTTGTTTGTTGAAATCTGTTAAAAAAGTATAATATCGCAAGAATGAAAAAAATGAATAATGATTCTGTAAGAACAAGAGAACTCCACCCAACAATATTTTTGGCAAATATAAAAAGAAGAACCAAAAAAATTTTTAGAGTTTTTTCCTTTTTAAAATAAAAATTAAGATTCAAGTAAAAAAATAGTATAGAAAAAAGATATAAAACCAACGAAAATACTTTCATCATAAAAATATTTTCTCTACCAAAAAGAACCATTATCAATGATAAAAATAGAGGAAATAAAGGTGGATACTGTTTATGTAAATCTTCGGCAGGAGTATTTACCTCTCTCATAAATTTCCCTTCCAAAATAGATCTTCCAAGCATTATATACCTTCCATTATCCCCACCATCACTTAATTGTATATCAAAATTTAAAATTCCCCAAATCAATCCAATAAAAACAAAAATTTTTATAAGTTTTAATTCATCATTTAAAAGTTTATCCATATTTAAATTTTACAAACAGTATTAACAATGTCAAGTTACATAAAAATTTTATTAAATTTTAATTTTTTATGATATAATAAAAAAAATAAGGGGGAGTTTTGCTTAAAACCTATTTTATTGATGTTTCAAATTTCACTTCAACAACTGAAAATTTTATAAAAAACAGTGAATATGGTGCAGAGATTATATCAAGTATAATAAACGAGATTTTTACAAAAGGAATTGAAAAAATTTATGAAAATGAGGGTAATGTTTTACTTTTCGCTGGTGATGGAATAATGTTTTGCGTAGATCAAGAAAGAGTTAAAATTATAGAATCGGAATTTAATAAAAATATAAGCAATGTAAACTTTTCCCAAAAGACATATCTTGGTTATAAAATTCTTGAAATGGAAAACAATTATTATCCCAGAATTATACATGGAACTAAAAGAGATTTTTTATATTTTTATCCAGAATCATCTTCAATCAACTTTAAAGATATTGAAGATAAAATTAATTTAGATTTTCCCCCAATTATAAAAGAGTTTAAAAATAGTGAAAAACATGGAGAACTAAGAATTATTCCTGCAGGATTTCTTAATATAGAAAATAAATATGAATTAGACCATATAGAAAAATTTTTCAAATTTATTATAAATGAAGCTGATTTTGAAAATATTTATTTGAATAAAATAGAATTTGCAGATAAAGGATGGAATCTCCTTTTTGTCTGTGGATTGCCAATTTCTGTAGAAAATGCACCATTAAAACTAATTAAATTTTTTAAAAAATCTATAGAAGAAGCAAAAAAGATGGATATCAAAATTAAAATTGGATGCACACTAAATAAAGGATATGCAGGAATAATAGGCAATGACAAAAGGTGGGAATATACCTTTTTTGGAACAAACATCAATCTTGCAGCAAGAATTGCAGTTAAAGGGGATTATTTCAGGATATTTGTAGATGGTTCTTTTTATAATCAATTAAAAGACACCATCAACTTTAAAGATTTAGGAGAATTTGAATTTAAAGGTTTAGATAGAAAAATAAGAATATTTTCTGTAGAGGAAATTTTTGAAAAGAAGGAAAGCAGTATTTTTGTCGGAAGAGAAGATGAACTGAAAAAAGCAATAAATTTTTTGAATAATGAAAAAGCATGTCTTCTATTAGAAGGAGAAGGAGGAATAGGTAAAACAACATTTATTAAGCAGATACTACAAAAGTTAAATCTAAAAAATTATTATGTATCTTGTTCATACAGACAAGAAATTTACAACAGTATTTTATCACTAATAGAAACAATAAAAAAATTTGCCATTGACGATCCACAATTTAGTGCACTTCTAACAAAAACAGAAAAAATTAATAATATTGATGATAAATTTAAAACAATAATTAAAAATATTCCACAAAAAATCATAGTAGTTGTTGATGATTCACAATATATTGATTCAAAATCTATAGATCTTTTTAAATGGCTACTTTATAGTGACTTATCAAATATAAATATAATTTTTTCTGGAAGGGAATTATCTAAACTCGATTTTTTAAATTCAAAACTTTTAAGATATAATGTTGAAAAAATAACACTTTCAAATTTTTCTCCACAAAATGTAAGAAATTTTATAAAAATTTATTCCAAAATGGATATAAATGAAAAAGATTTAGAAAATATAATGAAAATTTCTTTTGGTAATCCTTTGTACCTTGAACAGTTTTTATCTTTTTTAATAAATGAAAAATTGATAGAAAATAATAAAGGTTATATATCTTTTAAAATTGATATTAAAGGTCTTCCATACTCTTTAAAAGAACTTGTTTTATTAAAGTTTGATAAATTACCTGAAATTACTAAAGAGTTTGTTGAAACAGGATCTGTTATTGGAGATCAGTTTAGAGATGATCTTGTTTTAAAATCAATATCTATAAAAGAAAAAAATGATCTAAATATTCTTTCATCAGCATATGAAATTAAAATTCTTAACAGAAAAGAAGAATTCGTATCAGCTTTTTACCATTCCATAATAAAACAGATAATTTTTGACAGAATGGTTAAAAAAAGGGTTAGCCAGATATGTCTTAATGTTGCAAGAGAAATGTTAAAGGATGATAAAAATCCATTTTCTATCCTGCAATCTGGAGATTTCTTTTTGTTGGGCGAAGATTTGGAAAATGCATATCAATCTTATATTAAATCTCTTTCTCTTTTTATGAAATTAAATAATTTTGAATATTCATTACACATTTATGAAAAGTTGCTCTCTATTGAAAATTTATCTGAACAACACTTAAAAAATATACTATCTTTTTATCCAAAACTTTCAATTCACAACACAAACTTAAACTCAATTCAAAAATCATATGAAAAATTAAAGGAATTGGTTAATAAAAACGAAAAGATTGAAAAAGATGTTTTGAAATCTATATTGGACTCACTCGTTTCAGTTGCAAGAGATTCTGAAAAAGCAAGAGAAATTGCTAAAATCTACTCTGAAAATTTCGGTTTTGATATTTATTACTATTTTTCAATGATTTCAATAGAAGAAAATGCAAATGCAGATTTTGATCAGATTATTAAACATTTCAAAAAACTTGAAAGTATAAAAAATAGATTCGATATAGATACACATTTTCGGTATAAACTTGAAAAACTTTCAATATATTTTTTCTACACATTAAAAAAGGAAATTATAAAAAAATTGATGGATGAACTAAAGGTTATGAAAAGCAAAATCAAAGATAAAAAACTTTTAACTGAATATTATTCACTTATTACTTCTATTAAAATACACACTAATAAATTGGATGAAGCAGAAAGATCTTTAAAGGTATTATATAGGTTGATAGATAAGGAAAAAAATTTAAATCTTCTTAATTTTTATTACAATGACATGGGAATAATATATTCTAACAAGTATATCAAGACAAAAAAGAAAAAAGATATTTTAAAATCAATAAAATATTTTAAAAAAGCCTATCAGTTAAATAAGGAAAAAATGAATATGAATACTCTACCTTTAATAACTACAAACCTTGCAAATTCTTACTTAAATTTATTAAATATAGAAAACAACATAAAATACCTTTACGAAGGACTTCTTTATGGACTTGAGACTGATCATCCTGTCGAGGTTCCATATAACTATATTTTAATAATGCTTTTTGCTTATGAAAGGGGTTTTAAAAAAGTAGCAAATATTCTTTCGGATTTTATTTTGAATTATAAATTTAAAATTGATATAACTACATCTGCACTCTTTATAAAATATTTTAATACTTTAGATCCAAAATTTAAAAAAGAGGGGCTTTACCATATAAATAGAGCATTAAGAAGAGAAAATACTCCTCCATACCAGATATATCTTGATATCTTTTTTTCTGAATATCTTGAAACTGGAAATAAGAAAAAACTTGTTTTGATGTATGAAAATATAAAGACTTTTGTCGAAAAAACAAAATTGAGAGAAAGTACAAAGATAAAATTAAAAATAATGCTCAAAATTATCGAAATAGAAAAAGGATTGTTATCAACAAAAAAGATAGAAAAATATTTAAAAGAGATCCTCGATTACAATATTTATTCAAAACAGATTCTTCAGTTACTTTATACTGCAGGGAAATATCTTGTTGAAAAAGGTCATAAAAAAGGGTTTGATTTTCTAATCAAAGGATACGAATTTTCAAAAAAGTATAAATTTTACAATTATATGTATTTTTTCGAAAATTATTTTATAGAAAATGGATATAGAAAAAAGTACTTTTTAAAAAATAGAGATAAAACAGAAAAAATTTTATACAGAATAAACAAAATTGAAAATATTGAAGAACTCGTCAACTGGTTTTTAAAAAAAGAGGATTCCAACACTTGACAACATATTTTGTAAATATATTATAAAAGAACAAGATTTCAGGAGGTTTGATGGCTAAAAGAAAACTTTTGATAAGAGATCTAACTTTAAGGGATGGACAACAATCCCAATTCGCTACAAGGATGAACCAGTATCAGGTTGATAGAGTTTTACCATATTTTAAAGAAGCAACTTTTTATGCTATGGAGGTATGGGGTGGTGCTGTTCCAGATTCGGTTATGAGATTTTTAAATGAAAATCCATGGGAGAGACTTGAGAGAATAAAAGAAGGTGTTGGACCAAAAACTAAACTTACAGCACTTTCAAGAGGAAGAAACCTTTTTGGTTACAATCCATATCCTGATTCGGTTATAGAAGGATTTTGCAGAAACGCTATAAAATCTGGAATCGATATAATGAGAGTTTTTGATGCTTTAAATGATATTGATAATTATAAAGCAACAATAAAATTTGTTAAGGAAAACAAGGGAATAGTTGATGGAGCAGTCTGTTATACCACAGATCCAAAATTCTCTTTCAGTGAAAGGATAAAATCTATTTTTTCTTCTGAAAAACTTCCACCAAAAATTTTCACTGTCGATTATTTTGTTAAAAAGGCAAAAGAACTTGAAGCCCTTGGTGCAAACATGGTAACCATAAAAGATATGGCTGGACTTATCGATCCTGAAATGTCTGCAAAAATTATAAAAGCTTTGAAAAAAGAGTTAAACATACCTGTAGATCTTCATACACATTGTACTCCTGGATATGGACTTGCTTCAATTCTTATGGCTATAGTAAATGGTGCTGACATGGTTGATACTGTCATATATAATTTTGCCGGAGGACCTGCAGCTCCAGCTTTTGAACTTGTAAAAATCTTCGCAGATAAATTGGGTATAGAAATAGATGTAAATCTTGAGGCTGTTGTAAAAATAAACAATGAGTTAAAATCTATTTGTGAAGAGTTGAAACCGTTCAACACTGAATACATTTATCCAAGAGAATTTGATATAACAAAAGATAAATTACCAACAGAAATTGAAAAACTTTTCGATAATTCTATTAAGTATGCTGAAACAAACAATTACACTAAACTGCTTGATGAGATACACAAAATCGAGGATTATTTTGGTTTTCCAAAACCAAATGAAATAGTTAAACATGCTCAAATACCCGGAGGAATGTATACTAACATGAGATCACAACTTGAACAGGCAAAAATGATAAATCTAATGGAAAGAGTTTTACGCGCTGTTCCAAAAGTTCGACTTGATTCAGGTCTTCCACCACTTGTTACACCAACAAGCCAGATAGTTGGAGTTCAAGCCGTAAATTGCATTATAGATGAGAATAATGGAAAACCTTGGTATACAACAAAATCAGCACAATTCGTTAACCTTGTAAAAGGGTCTTATGGAAAAACGCCCTATAAAATAGATCCAGAATTCAGATATAAAATTGCAGGAACAAGGGAAGAGATTCCATACGATGTTTCAAAATATGAAAAGCAACCAAATCCTCCACTTGAGGAATTTGGTGGTGTTTTACTCGCACAAAATGAAAAGGAAGAGCTTCTCCTTGAACTTTTCCCCAATGTAGCAAACAATTTCTTGAAAAAGGTTAGAGAGAAAGAGTTCAATGAAAAGATAAAAAATGATCCAGAATATTTGAAAAAGTTAAAGGAGAAAAATAAAGTTGATGATGGGATAGATGATGATCTATGGGACAATCTATCCCACAACATTTAGAAACTTTTTACTGCATAAAAAGCTGAAACATAACCGGAAGACCATGCCCACTGCAGGTTGTAACCACCACTTTTTCCGTCAATATCAAGTATCTCACCAGCAAAATATAACCCTTTTATCCTTTTGTGTTGAAGAGTTTCAAAATCTACATCATCAACTGAAACTCCACCTGCCATAACCTGCGCATTCAAAAAACCATTATGATTTGCAACTGTAAAAGTAAAGGAGTGTATATTATTTATTATTTTCTCAACATCTTTTTCAGTCAAAACATTTATTTTATCGTTCATATTAAAACCGAGAGATTTTAAAAATATTACACCTATTCTTTTGTTTATCCAACCATTGAAAAGAAACTCTAAATCGTAATCACCGAATCTTTTGATTCTAAAAGTTAACTCGTCCTTTATTTCAACATCAGTCATTTCAGGCAAAAGATCTATTAAAATTTTTACTTTTTTATTTTCGTTTAAATTTTTAACCGCTTCTCTACTTATGTTTAAAATTGCGTTTCCACTAATTCCATAATTTGTAAAAAGGATTTCCCCATTCTCAACAAGTGTATTCTTTCCATCAACATTTAAAATTACTCCACATTCCCATTTGCAACCTTCCATACTCTTAAAAGGATCAGTTTCAACTAATCTCAATTGAACAAGTGTAGGAAAAGGTTTTATTATGTTAACATTCAAATCTTTTAATACTCTAAAAAAATTCTCTTCCTTTTTTTTCAAACCAGCAAGCCCACCAGTTGAAAAAATAACTTTAGAACAAAGGAAATTATATCTATTGTCAGCCCTTAAAAGAAATTTTTCATCTTTTTTTTCAATTTTAACTATCTCTGTTTCGGCGTAAATTTTCACACCTCTTTTTGAAGCTCCAAAACGCAACCCATCAACAATTGATGATGCTTGATAACTTGCCGGGAAACATTTTCCATTCTCATCGAAAACTACTCTTATTCCAAGATTTTTGAAAATATTAAGAGTTAAACTTTGAGGACATTTTGAAAAAACTGATTTTAAAATAAGGGGATTTCCATGAAAGTTAGAAAGACATAAGTCTTTGTTGGTTAAATTACATTTTCCATTTCCAGTTTTTAAAACTTTCTTTAAAATTCTATCCTCTGATTCAAAAACAGCAACTGAAAGATCACTTTCATCTTTTGCCACTATTGATGAAAAGATACCTGATGCTCCACCACCAATAATACCAATATCAAATTCTCCGTCTATATTATTATGATAACTGTACATATACTCCTTCTTTTTTTGTTTATTTTACAATAAAAGGATAAATTTATCAAACGAAAGTTTTTAATTTTAAAAATTTTTATCAAAAGTTTGACTATAAAAAATAGCACATATAATCAAAAATATATTGGTCAATTTTTTAATATTGTAATTATCTGTTTTTTACCCATTTTTTCCGTCATTAAAATTGTTTGGCTTTGCTTAAATATTTCTAACTATAGCAACCTTTCCTGTTAGCATTTCAAATTATTGTTTCACCTTTGAAAAAATAATTACTAAAAAAAATAAGCAATATCAGATACTTACACCTAAAAAATGTCACACTGTCAAGCACCGTCCCCAAATTTTTTTATCAAGCACCGTCCCCAAATTTTTTTATTTGATTATGTATATTCCATAAGGCAGTTTTGATATATCTTTTATTTTCTTTCCACTTATGTCGTAAATATCTCTTCCTATAATATTCTTTTTAAATTCTTTTTGCCCTAAATAAAATATTTTTTTGGCATTATCATTTTTACTTTTTACTAAACTACTATACCAATTTCCAATAGATGATGGTGCAATATATTCTAAAACATTAAACCCTCGATCAGTTAGATAAAGATAATTATTTGCAACAAAAATACCAAAAGCATCTCCATCTGTAACATAATATCCGACCTCAACTGGTTTTGTTGGATTACTTACATCTATAACTCTGCATCCATAGGATGAATTTGTAATATAAGCATAATAATTCAAAGCATATACACAACTTAAATTACTTATTGAATCATAACATCCAACTTCAATTGGAGTTGTTGGATTTGTTATATCTATAATTCTCAACCCATGATTTTCTGTTGCAAGATAAGCATAATCACCTTCAACATATAAATCTAAAGATAAGGAACATTCTGGAGTACTTAAGTATCCAACCTGGAAAGGATTTGAGTAATTGGATATATCTAAAATTCTTAAGCCAGAATTATAATCTGAAATATATGCATAATTTCCCTGAACAATAATTTTATTAGCATAACCCGGTGTATCATAATGCCCAACTTCTTGTGGATTTGATGGATCCGATACATCAAGAATTATAATTCCATAGTCATCTTCCGCTACATAAGCATAATCACCTACAACATATAAATCTACAGCCCAACCAGGAGTATCAAAATATCCAACTTCGATTAAATTGTTTGGATCTGAAACATCAACGATTTCGAGTCCATCCCCATCAGCAATATATGCATATTTACCAGATAATTTAACATTAAAAGCCAATTTAGGAGTATCGTAACTTCCAATTTCTTCAATTTTATAAGGATCTCCTACATCGATCAGTTTAATTCCATTTTCCCCATCAGCAACATAAGCGATATTTCCATCAACATACAAATTATAAAAATAGCTTGGAGAAATATAATACCCTAACTCAGTATAAGGATAATGTGCTGTCTCTATTATTCTAAAACCATAATATTCACATACAGCGTATGTATTGTCCCCTGAATGAAATATATTGCATGTGTTTCCTGGTGTTGCATAAGATCCAACCAATGAAGGAGAAGATGGATCACTTGCATCAACTATAATTATTCCATTACCTCCATCAGCAATAAAAACAAATTTGTCAATAAACAAACTATAGGTTAATCCGGGAGTATCATAGTTTCCAACTTCGACAGGACTTCTTGGATCTGAAATATCAATTATTCTAAGTCCAGATCCACCATCTGCAAGATATGCATAACTTCCTGAAACAATAACATCATTTGCAAAACCAGGTGAATCATATGACCCTAAAATTTTGGGTACAGTGGGTTTACTTACATCAAAAATAATAAGTCCAGATACTCCATATGAAAGAAAAGCAACATCCCCGACAACATAAACACTGTAGGCAGCATTTGATCCAACATCATCATAATATCCAATCTCAAATATATTTGTTGGTTTTGTAATATCCAATATTCTTAATTCTCCTTCTCCATCAGCCAGAAAAGCTAAATTTTCGTTAGCAACATATACATCGTATGTGTAACCATTTGTGTCAAAAAAACCAACCTTTTTCGGGTTTTTTGGATCTGAAACATCTATCACTATAAGTCCACTATAGCCATCTGCAAGATAAACATAATCCCTATAAACAAACAATTTATTTGGAGATTCTTCCATTTCAAAATATGCTATCAAACTTGGATTTTGGGAATCCTTTATTTTTAGTATTATCAATCCTCTTGTTGCAGCAACATAAGCAAAAGTATCGACAACAAAAACATCTTTAAAATCACCAAAGTATGGTAGTTTCGCTAAACTCCTTACATTTAAACTATCAATTGCTAATTTAGAATTGTATCCATCCCAAACATACTCATTTCCCATTTCTTTTCCTATCAGCTTTAATCCACTTGAAAAAACAATTATCCCAATAAAAACAATAAAAAGAATAATAGAAAGTTTTCTCATATATCCTCCTTATCACTTTTTTGAGAAATTCCCTCTATCATTACTCCAATCTTTTTACTCCTTTTTTTTTATTCTATTAAAACAAAAATTGATGTCAATATCTTAAAAACTTTTCTTTGCTGTCTATTTTTAAATAAAAGTCCAAGAAATGAAAATTTTTTATTTATTTTAGAAACAACAGATTTAATTGACTGCTCTTCTGCCTTGTTTTTTTCAGCAATTTTTTTATTATTAAAAGTTTGTGCGTTGTAATTCCAATCGAATCAACCTTTCCTGTTAGCATTTCAAATTATTGTTTCACCTTTAAAAAAAATAATTACTAAAAAATAAGCAATATCAGATACTTATACCAAAAAAATGTCTTAACTCTATTGACACTTTTTCAAAGAAGCACCGTCCCCAATATTTTTTTACAATATGAAGTATCGCTACTTTTAAATTAGAAAAAAAACGAATGGTCAATTTTAACTTCAATGTTTATGCCATATTTTTGTTTAATATTATCAATATAAGACCTATTTTCAACACTATTAACTACAAATTGACAAATTCTTTCAATAGGCACATGCGGATAAATCAAAAATTCAGAATTTCTTTTTCTTTTTCCATCATCAAAATCTTTCCAATAATCTGCCCTGATAACTTCCCATGGAATCATATCTAATTTATTTAAACTATAATAGAATTGAGTATTTTCTGAAGCCGCATTCCCATCTGAAAAGGCAAATTCAATTCCTTTATCCCAAAGGATAGATGACTGAACTACAGCGAAAAATATACTGCCTTGATTCTCTTTTCTTGCAAAAAGAGTAGGTGTTTTGGGTGTCAGGTAAAGTGGCACCAAATCGTGAATATTATGAAACTTACCATCTGTAAGGCGAATGCTCCTCGTATGTCTGCGTTCTTGAACAGCTTCATCTGCAAAAGAATTATAGTTTAAATTACGATTCTCAACTTCATTTTTAGATAAAATACCATTTTGAAGGATACCTTCAACATTATCAATAAATGAAAAATAATAAAACTCTCTTATTCCATATTCTGTGAGTTTTTTTCTTCTCCAAATTCCTAAATTCTTAAAATTCATAAAATAGAACATAAATTAAAATAAAGTTGGCTGTCTTTCCTTAGTGGTAACGATTCTCTTTGTTGTATCCTGTTGAACAAAAGCATATATTTTTTTAAATGATTTTTCACCAATACCATCTATTTTTTGTAATTCCAACATACTGTGGATTGTTTTGCTTTGAATAATATTCATCAGTAATTTTGCTTGTTTTGTTTGTAAACCGAGATGTTCTTTATAATCATTTAATTCAAAACGATGTATTTTTTGAATTAATTTATCAAACAAACTATCTTTCGCATTAGGATCAAAGTGATAAATTTCAACATCAAGATTTGGAAGAGGTTCTAAATAGCGATACATTAAAATTTTTACATCTTCCCATTTTAGCCCACCTGAACTTGTTCCTAGTTCAGGGAATGCTATGGATGTTATTCCTTGTTTTGAATAAATTTCGGCGAATTTTTTTAAGCCAAGTTCTATATATTCAATTTTTGACGGATATTTCCAATCAAACTTAGTTGGAAAGTTTAGAATCCAAGGTTGTGAATTTCTCCACAGATCTAAAAGCCCAGGCTTAACTGACCCTTGTTTGCATAGTTTAACATAATTTTCATACATTTCAGGAAATCTATTTTTAAATTCAAATGCAATGCCTTTACCCATAACTCCTACACAATTAACAGTGTTAACTATAGTTTGAAACGAAGTCTCAAAAATATTGCCATATATTTCTTTTATGTATGCCATAATTATAATCCTCCGTTAAAAATAGAAATCGATATTTCGCACAACTTCTATTATGTGCCATTTCAGCCAACTTTTTTCTTTTATTATTTTACATTTTTTCAAAGAAAATTCAATAGTTTTTAATAAAATATTTACAAAATTTTACCTAAATTGAATTTAACGGACTTATTATTTTTTCCAATCTATTTTTTGCTGCATGAGTATATATTTCGGTTGTCTTAATACTTGTATGTCCTAATTGCTCCCGAATATACTTTATATCAACTCCATTTTCAAAAAGGTGAGTGGCAAAACTATGTCTTAAAGAATGAATAGAACCATCTTTATTTATTGAAGCTATATTTTTAGTTTTTTCAAAAATTTTTTGTGCACTTCTTATTGATAAATGCTTACTTTATGACCAGTCTTCAAAAAACCAATATGATGGTCTATATCTGACAATATATGAATGACATTGCAGAATCATTTATTCTATATTCTGGTGCTGAATTTTTGAATATTTCATCAGTGATTTCAATATTTGAAATCTTACTTACTAAATACAATCTCCAATCAGGAATATTCTCAGATGAACTATACCCGCCTACCTGATATGCTCGTAAAACTTCATTTCCTGTATCTTTATGAATGCCATAAGCGTGTGGTTGCACAATTCTTTGATATTCTTCGTAATAAAATTTAACTACCCTCCTTGTTTTTATAGCATAACATATTTCTTGATTCATTATGAATCTCCTTCTATTAATTTTGATTCTTCCTCTGTTAAATCATACAACTTATAGACCAATTGGTCAATTTGTTTTTCTAATTGGCTTGTGTCCGCCTCTGGGTTTTGCTTTTGGGTTGAAATAATTTTAGAAATTATATCCATAAATTGTTTTGGCAATTTATTGCCAGTTCTAACTTCAAAATCATAATTAAGAAAATGCAATATTTCTTCATACTCAAGGTTATAGAAATATTTACAGAGAATCAGATCTAATAGATCTATTTCAGATTTTATATTACTCGTTATAAATCTATTGTGTTTTTTATCAAATACGGAAAATAATTTATCCATAAATCTTTGTTTCATTTTATCCAGTAAAATATTATATCTTAGTATCTTTTCTTTTTCTGGTAGTGGGAAGCTTTCTAAGATATCTAAATTCATATTATGCCCATCTCCATATATTCGAAACCAAAAGTAAAAAAGAGAGGAATTTATTAACAATATTAGAAAATTAGAAAATTCTTTTATAACCGATATCGAAGATATTGCATAACCATGATAAGGTTTTCTATCAAATGCATTATACCAATAATTACCACTCGTTCTTATCCATATTTTAGAACCGTTGTTTTTGATTACACTCCCAACATTATGATTAAATTGCAACAGTTTTTCTAAAATTTGTCTGTTTATTTTTTCTCCGATTTTAGGAAGGCGGTGGCTTTGTGAATAACTTGAATTCTTTGCCAAAAGATACCCATTGCAATTAGTTACCTCTATGCTGTTTATATCGGGAGTTTCTCTAAACATTCTACTCGTATATATTCCTTCCTTAACGGGAGCATTTTTATTAAAACATTTTAAGATTGAAACGCTTTGGGTCATACTTTTAAATATCCTACATCTATCTCTGTCAAAAATATAAATTAAAACCCTTTCAAAATTATTTGCTAATAGCTCTCTACTTTTGGAAAAATCTTTATTGAAAGTAATTGCATATGTAATTATAAATACTAAATTGCCTTTCTCTTTCAACAAATTAAAACCCATTTCAATAAAAGGGCTTGAAATATCAGAAGATGTTGAATATTTAAAATTTTTTTCAACAAATTTTTTAGTATTTTTATTGACATCCTTATCTAAGATATTTCCATACGGTGGATTTCCTATCACAATATCAAAGCCGTCGGTTACTCCAAACATCCATTCAGGGTCAAACCAGTCTGCGGTGGCGTTCTGATCAAAGAGGTCAAAAGAAACTATTTTTTGAGAGGATTCACTGGAAAAACCTATGGATTTTAATTTACCTCTCAGTTCTTCTCTTAATTTTTTATCATTCTTTTTAAGTTTTGATTTTTCTTTTCTTGTTTTAGCGGTAAAATATTTGTGCCTTACTTTCTTTATTTCTTCTTCTAATTTTTTAATTTCATTTGTGTAAAAGATACTATCGGGTTTTTCCAACCCTATGAGTGTATCTGCTGATACAAATTTTGTCTCAAGGTTCGGAAGAGGTCTAATTCCATAATTTTCTTTTTCTTTATCAGTTTTTTGATCAAGTATAAGTGAGATAAAAAATCTTAGTTTACTTATCTGAATCGCTATTGGTTGTATATCAACACCATAAATACAATTTTCAATTAGGTAAAGTTTTCTTGCATAATCTGGATAATTAATGCTTTCGTCAAATGCCTCATTTATTTCTTTTAACATCTCTTCTCTTTCAGTTTTATTTTTTTCTTTAAATATCTCCTCGGATGCTTTAAGTGCCTTTTGATAATGAAGTTCATACCATTGTTTATTATCAGGGTCAATTTTCTGGAGTATATAAACAAGTTTATGAAGTATTCCCATAGGAAAAGCACCAGAACCACAGGCAGGGTCAAGTATCTTTATTTCATCTATGGCAGAGATTATTTTTTGCTTTTCTTCTTCTGAGAAATTTGGAACTTCTTCTGAAAAGGAAAGTAGAATTTCTAACTTATTTTCATCAATATAAGGGAGTTTTGTTTTGAGATACTCTCTTAAACTTTCTTCCACCATGTAATCAACAATTTCTCTTGGTGTGTAATAACTGCCTGTTGCCTTTCTTGCTGTTGTAGAAGTTTCCGGATTATATAAAGCAAGAAGATTTTCAAATACTTTTCCAAGTAATTCTGGATCAAGTGCTACTTCCTGATCTATAGGAGTATTTTCATCAATAGTAAAATTATAACTTTTTAGAATATCTATAAGACCTCGGACTTTTTTATTTGCACCAAGTCCAAATTTATTCAAATCAATATTTTTTTCTTTATCACTAAAAAAAAGATAATCCGGGATTATTGCTTCTTTTTTGGAATTTCTCGAAAAACCATCAATATATATAACCTTGTTACTTTCATCATCTTCCTTGTCAAGACAATCAAAAAGACCTCCATTCAAAAATGGAATATCTTTAAATATTTTTAAAACACTTTCTTCATTTATTAAAAATTTATTCTTATATCTAAAAAAAGTTTTTATTCCATATTCATTTTTGTTTTTTGGAAAATCTTCTTCAATCGCAAACTTTCTATCATTCATTTTTTGATTTAAGGTTGCAAAGAACAGGTTTTGTAGAATAGCGTTATAATAATTATGGCTTTCCTTTTCATTAAAATCTTTAACTATATTTTTCAGTTTTTCTTTGTCAAACAATAATTCAGGTATTAATCCTTTTTCTTTAATGAACCAAACAAATATAATTCTTGTTATAAGTCGAATAAGATTGGTTGAATTTCTAATTTCTTCATCTTTTTTATCATCTTTGCTGTTATATTTATAATCATCTGGAAATTTAATTTTATCATAAGCCCAAAAATACCAATTAGATATTTCTTCATAAAATTGTCTTGTAACAGGTTCTACTGAAAATGCTTCTTTGATATTATTAAAAGTTAAAAAATCAGTTTCGCCAACTTGTTTTAAAAATGTTTTGTTTGTAAGTTCTTTTGATACATAATATGTATAACGCCTAAAATTACTCCAATCTTGTTTTCCTTTAGATGTCGGGATGCTAAAAATAAAAGAAAATCTAAAATTACCTTTTTCATCATAAAAAATGAAAAAACCACCGGTATAATTATCATAGGATTTTAATATTTTTTTACTTAAATCATACTGTTCTTTTTTCCCGCTTCTTTCAGATAAATTTGTTAAAACTCTCGATGAAACAACAATAAGTTTATCAATTTCACCGCAATCCATTTCACCAATTTTTATAATTTCAGCAAAATTATTTTTAAAACTTTCTATGTTAATGTATTCTGTCAGATCATCATAAGTAGATATAAAACTATCGTTTTTACTTTTAAAAAAATCTTTTAGAGTTTCTATGTTGAAATTTTTTATTAAATTATCCAAAATATAATTTGAATTCATTTTTTCCTCATTAAAGTTGTTTGTTTTCTATTGCAATTATAATTTCTTTTCTTATGTCTTTATTTTCCATTTTTTCTTTTTGTAGAAAAATTTTTCCTAATTCTTTATACAAACTTGAAATTTCTTCTATCAGTTTTTTTAACTGTTCTTCATTTTTATAATCCGATTTCAAATTAGCAATTCTTCTCTTAGTATATTCTGACAAAGTTCCATATTCTAAAAGATCTTCTCTCAACAATAATAAAAATTCTTTATATTCCTGTAGATGTTTGTTCGTTTCCTCAGTTATCAAATAGTTCAATTTCGTCAGTGCTCTCTTAAATAAACTTATTTCTGTAGTTGGGATTCTTTCTTCTTTTGTTTTCTTTATTTTTACATATGCATCCCAAAATCTTTCATCAATAGATAATCCTTTTTCTTCAGGGGAACAATTAATCTTATCCAATATTTCTTCGAAAGTTGTTTTTTCCACTTTAGCATTTTTATAATCATATTTTAAAACAAAAAGATTACTCTTTTTAAAAATAACAAACAATTCATCATATTTCGATCTTTTTGAAACTTTTATTCTATAAGGTAAATTATCTAAATTTTTAACTATTTCAGGATACTTCTTTTGAATATTTTCAAATATGTTGAAAACTTTTGTGTAAATGCTTTCACTTTCAAGAGTTTCTGGGTTTTGTTGTAAGCGTTTATATAATTCTGCGGCTGAAGGTTCTTCATCTATATCAAATATTTTTGCGTCTTCACCAAGAGTATTGTGGATCATAAACATTTTATTTTGTGCTATTTCTCGAGATTTAACTATTTCCGAACCTTTTTCGGTTGGGAAAAAATTCACTATAAAAAGTTCATCAAATACTTTTTTCCCAATACGGTTAATACGACCTAATCTTTGGATAACTCTAACAGGATTCCATGGTATATCATAATTTACAATCATTCCTGCGCGATTTAAGTTAAATCCTTCAGATATTTTGTCTGTACAAAGTAAAATATCATAGTTATCTTCTTGTTTTTTATAAGAAGCATCAAAATTACTATATATTTCTTCAAACTTAAAATCAGGAAGGTATCCTTTTACAACCAACACTCTTCCATTAAAAGAATCATTTAACTTTTGTTCAATATATTTTACCGTATCTATAAACTCAGAAAAAACTATTATTTTTCTTTTGGGTTCTTCATTTATTGTTTTTTCATCTAATTCATCTTTAAGATTTTTCAAAAGACAGTCTATCTTGGGATCATTATTTATTAAATCAAATTTTTCTAACTCATTAAGTATTTTATCAAACAATTCTATATCTGATTTTATGTCAGAAATAAACTGTTCTTTATTTTTAAAGTTTTTTATTTCATAAACTTTATTTTTTTTGGGATATTCTCCTTTTCTTATTGTTTCTTCATATTCTATAAGACATTTTTCTATATCTTCCATATCCATTTCATAGATCTTTTCAATTAAATTTCTATCTAAAATGTATTTGCCTTTAAGTGGATCGCCCTCTCCAGTTTTTTCAATAAAATTAAGAACGGTTAGATGAACATTTTTGAAATTCTCAATACTCTTTTTAAAAGAACCAAAGGAGCTTTCAAATCGTTTAACCAATAACCTTCGCATAAAATTGAATAAGTTCGTTTGCTGGTAAAATTCACGGTTTTTTTCCAATTGATTTTCATTATTTTCTGTGTCTTCATTATTTTGGGGCTTTCCTTCTTCATATAAAAAAGGACGATAAATTGCTCCTTTAAATTCTCCTCCTTCTTCTTCATCAGCGAAATATTTACCAATAACTTTATCGTAAAATTCTGACTGTGTTGGTGTTAATTCAAAAAACCATTCTATCGGATCTTTAACCTTTGAAAGTTGAATTGCTTCATTTCTGTAATGTGAATTATTTATTAAATCTATTCGATTTCTCCTTATGGTTATCGGTTCAATAACTTGCCTTATTTCTTTCGCTAAACGATGTGTTTCATTTTTTATCATTTTTGGATCGAATTTTTTTCCACCAAATAATTCTTCAAAATATATTTTCGCTTTTTTTACCTTTTGATTATCGCGACTATTATAATATCTACTTATATAACTTAATTTATCAAACCTTCTTTTATAAACCGAAAACAATACTTCCAAATCGTCTTCTATTGTTATTGTAGATTTTTTAGGAACTATAAACAATTTTATAATGGAAAATATATCACTTGGTTTATTGTTAAAAGGTGTTGCTGTTAATGCTATAACTATTCTGTTTCTGCATATGTTTCTTAAAAGTTCGTAGGCACGAGTATCCTGATTTCTAAACCTATGTGCTTCATCTATTATTACTACTTCAATATCTTCATGAGTATTCACATATTCGAGAACACTTTCTAAATCACCTAAAGATCTTGCATCCCAATCATAAAGTTCAAAATCCTCAAGATATTTTTTCCATCCGGCTGTTTTATTTTTATCCCCTATAAGTCCCGGTGGACAAATAACTATACCTCTTTTTTTTAACTGTTTTGCTATAGCACAAGCAATAACAGTTTTTCCTAAACCAACTACATCTGCCAATATAACGCCATTATATTTTTCTATTATATTTAAAGCTTGTCCTATTGCATCAATTTGGTATTTGTAAGGAGTATAACCTTTTTTCTTCATCAAATATTCTATATTTTCACCAGCATTTAATGTTTTATAAAAATCAAGGTATGATTTTAAAACATAACAATACGCTTCAAAAGGTGATATTTCCTTTATTAAAGTATTGTTTTCAACAACTTGCAAAAACCTTTTTTTCTTTTCTTCATCTTCGGTTATTTTTAAAGATCTGTTCCATAAATTTTCAAAATACTCTTCAGCTTCTTTAATTCCATAATCAGATATTTCAACATTAAATTCATTTTGATTTTTAAGTCCAGAAGTGGTTAAATTACTGCTTCCTGTAATGAAAATATTTTTTCTTCCTGTTTCGTTAAGTTGAAAAAGATACAATTTTGAATGATTCGGTTCTTCAGTTTTCCTTATTATTAGTCTTCCATCTTTTATCATCTGAACATAAAATTTTGCTTTTTCGTAAAAATCTTTATTATCACTATTTTCTGTACTAAATGAATTTATTGTAGATTCTAAAAATTTTGAAAATTTTTCTCTATTTGATTTATTATTGGATTCGGTTTCGTATTCACCTATTTCAAAAATCCCATTAATTTTTTTATCAACATTTAAACCAACAAGCACTTTTAAGATAACATTCTCATTTTCTTTAAGACTTTTATAAAGTTGATCAATACCTGAAAAATAAAAAAATCCAACCAAGAATTTTAACTCTACACTCTTAGAAATAAGTTCGTTAATTCTTTTTTCAAGAGTAATTTTTTCTTTTTCACTTCCAGAATTAAAGTTTGTAATAAAATTTGCCATTATTCCTCCCTGGGGACGGTGCTTGACAGTATGACACTTTTAGGAGTAAAACTGTTTACGAAAAAATCAAAAAATCTTTTTAAAAACGATTGAAATAAAAAATATAAATCTATGGGAAGGGTTTTTCTTTTTCTATTTTCCATCAACCTTTTCCCTCATCAATATTCCCTACAAAATTTTTAAAAAATCAAAAAATTTTTCAACAAAAAATAATTCTTAAATTTATTAAAAACTATTTTCCTGAAAGTTCCTTTTCAACTCTTTTTTGAAATTCGCTGTTCACAGAATCTGTAAGTGCCGCTGCTATCCATTCGAACTCATCCTGTGAAATGTTGTATTTTTTGTATATTCCTTGCTCTATATTATCCCAACTATTTTTTATACTTTCAAACTCTTTTTTTATCTTATCACCTTTCTTATCAAGATTTTCCATATCATTATCTGTAAGGTTGTATTTCTTCTTGAACTCTTCAACATTTTTGCTCATCTTCTCAATTTCCATAGTCAACTCTTTTGCAACATTTATGTATTTTCCAATCTGCTCTTCTGTTATCTTGTTATCAGCTGGTGGAACGAATGAACTTTTTGGATTAACCTCTTCTTTCATCTCCCTTTTTCCTATATCTTTAGCATTATCTGTTGGTGTGCAGGAAATTATCAAAAGGGTTATCAAAATTACAAAAAATATTTTCTTCATTCTTCCTCCTTTAGTGCTTTCTAACTATATCTTTAACTTTCATCAACCTTGTAAGGTTGGATCTTTCTATCTCTGCAAGTTTCATTGTTATATACTTTATCGTATCTTCAAGTGTAGGTATAAGTTTATACTCCAAAGCGTTAACTCTTCTTCTTGTTTTGTCTATCTCATCTGCAAGAAGTTGAACTTTTTTCTCCATCTGGGCAAGGTTAATCAAAGTATCAAGGAATTTTTCAAATTTCAAAAGTGCAAAATCCATTTCTCCAGATGTGTTCAAAAATCCGTAGCAGATTATATCTCCAGATACTTCTTTTTTAAACTCCGGAATTTTTACTGACATCAAACTTTTTGTTTCAACAAGTATGGAAACTTCTTTAGTCGGAAGAGACAAAGATTCTTCCATCTGTTCCTTTCCAAGTTCACTTTGGGCAAGAACAAAAGATTGTAGAATAGATTGGAACTCTCTCTCTATCTCTATCCTTTTTGCTTTAACTTCCTCTATCTGAGAGAGCATCTGTCTCATCAATTCATCCTGTTTATCCTTCAAAAGTTTATGCCCTCTTCTTGCTATTTTCACTCTTTTTTTGAGTTTTTGCAACTCCATTCGAGTCGCATTAACATTCATTATCATCATTCAACCTTTTTATAGTATTTTTCAATGTTTTCGTCTCTAATCCTCTTTAACTCCTCTTTCGGGAAGATTGAAAGGAGTTTCCATCCAAGATTCAATGTCTGCTCTATGGTTCTGTTTTCATAATCTCCCTGAGAAATATACTGCTCTTCGAAATCCTGTGCAAATTTCAAATAAACTTTATCCATATCTGTCAAAGCACTCTCTCCAAGAATAACGGCAAGTTCCTCAGCCTCTTTTCCTCTCGCATATGAAGCGTATAACTGGTTGAAAAGATCCGCATGATCCTCTCTCGTCTTTCCCTTTCCAATACCTTTATCTTTCAACCTCGAAAGAGAAGGAAGGATATCAACTGGTGGAGAAACCTTTTTTCTGTTCAAAGATCTTGAAAGAATTATCTGTCCTTCTGTAATATAACCTGTAAGGTCTGGTATAGGATGTGTTTTATCATCCTCTGGCATAGTCAATATTGGAATCATCGTTATCGATCCCTTCTTTCCTTTTATCCTTCCAGCCCTTTCATATATTGTAGAAAGGTCTGTGTAAAGGTATCCTGGATAACCTCTTCTTCCGGGAACCTCTTTTCTTGCTGCGGATATTTCTCTTAACGCTTCACAATAGTTTGTCATATCTGTCAAAATTACAAGAACATGCATATCATGTTTGAATGCTAAAAACTCAGCTGTAGTTAGAGCAACTCTTGGTGTTGCAATTCTTTCTATAGCAGGGTCATCGGCAAGGTTTAAAAACAGAACAGCTCTTGTTATAGCACCAGTCTTTTTGAAATCATCTATAAAAAATTGTGCTTCTTCAAAAGTTATACCCATCGCTCCAAAAACAACAGCAAACTGCTCATCCTTTCCAAGAACTGTAGCCTGTCTTGCTATCTGTGCAGCCATTTTGTTATGTGGCAACCCACTACCTGAAAATATTGGTAGTTTTTGTCCCCTGACAAGAGTGTTTAGTCCATCTATAGTTGATATACCTGTTTGGATGAACTCGTTTGGATAATCTCTTGCAAAAGGATTTATAGGTGCTCCATTTATATCAAGGTTCTCTTCAGGTATTATCCTATCATTTTCAGTTTTTGGTTTTCCAAGACCATTGTAAACTTTTCCAAGCATATCCTTGGAGACACCTATATTTATTCCATGTCCAAGAAATCTTGTTCTCGTCTTATCTATATCTATACCTGTTGTCCCTTCAAACACCTGAACAAGTGCCTTATCCTGATTGACCTCAAGGACTTTTCCATTCTTCTTGCTTCCATCAGGTAGTTCTATCTCAACAAGTTCCTCATATTTCACACCACTTACTCCCTCAACAAGGATAAGTGGACCCATTATGTTAACAAGACCTTTGTATTCCTTTATCATTCAAACTCCTTTATACATTTTTCAAAAGATTTTCAAATTCCTCATCTATCTCTTTCTTTATCTGTTCAATGTTTTCTATCTTATCTATAGGAGTATATTTCATCCTCGCTATCCTGTCTCTTACCTTCATATTTTCTATGTCAACTATGTTAACTCCCTTCTGAAGGTAATCTTTTCCCTTTATATAAAAATATTGGATAACATCGATCATCTTATGCTGCTTATCCATACTTGAGTATGTGTCTATCTCATGGAAAGCGTTCTGATGTAAAAAGTCCTCTCTTATCATCCTTGCAACGAGAAGTATCAACCTGTCAGTTCCACTCAAAGCGTCAACTCCAACAAGTCTCACTATCTCTTCAAGTTCAGCTTCCTCTTCAAGTAATCTCATAGATTTTCCCTGCAACTCGAAATAATCTTCAGCAACATTTTTAATGATGTAATCTTTTATGTTATCTATATACAAAGAATATGAGTTCAACCAAGATATTGCCGGGAAATGTCTTCTGTAAGCGAGCTGTGCTTCGAGAGACCAGAAAACTTTTACAACTCTCAAAGTTGCCTGAACAACCGGATCTGAAAGGTCTCCACCCGGTGGCGATACTGCACCTATAACTGTCAAAGCACCTTCCCTTTCCTCTGTTGATAGGCATCTTACTCTTCCAGCTCTCTCATAGAATGATGCTATCTTTGCTGCAAGGTAAGCTGGATAACCTTCCTCACCAGGCATTTCCTCAAGTCTTCCAGATATCTCTCTCATCGCTTCAGCCCATCTTGATGTTGAATCAGCCATAAGAGCAACAGAGTATCCCATATCTCTAAAATACTCTGCAATGGTAATTCCAGTGTAAACTGATGCTTCCCTCGCTGCGACAGGCATGTTGGAAGTGTTCGCTATAAGTGTTGTTCTTTTCATCAAAGGTTCACCAGATTTTGGATCAACAAGTTCTGGAAACTCTAAAAGAACATCGGTCATCTCGTTTCCTCTCTCTCCACAACCTATATAAACTATAACTTCAGCATCAGCCCATTTTGCAAGTTGGTGTTGTATAACAGTTTTACCTGAACCGAATGGACCAGGAACACATGCTGTTCCACCTTTTGAAATTGGGAAAAACATATCTATAACTCTTTGACCTGTAAACATCGGGACTGTTGGGGGAAGTTTTTCAAGGTAAGGTCTCGGTTTTCTAACTGGCCATTTCTGGATCATACTTATTTTATACTCTTTCTCCTTATCTTTCAAAACTACAACAGTATCTTCAACTTTGAACTCGCCTTCCTTTATCTGGACAACCTCTCCTGAAATATCTGGTGGAACCATTATGTAATGTTTTATGAGTGTAGTTTCCTGAACATAACCGAGTTTATCTCCCTCTGAAACTTTATCTCCCTTTTTTACAAGTGGATTAAATTTCCACTTCTTTTCTCTGTCGAGAGAGTTTGTTTGAACTCCCCTTGTAATGAAATCTCCAACCTTCGAATAAATTTTATCGAGAGGCCTTTGGGTTCCATCATATATCGATTCTATAAGTCCGGGACCAAGTTCAACTGAAAGTGGTGCACCTGTTGGATATACAGGTTCTCCAACTCCTATTCCAGATGTTTCCTCATAAACCTGAATGTATGCTGTTTCACCATTAAGTTCTATGATCTCGCCCATAAGTTTCATATCTGAAACGAGAACAACATCATACATCTTTGCCCCGAGCATGTTGTCTGCAACTACGAGAGGTCCGGCAACTTTAATAATTTTTCCTATTTTTTCCATAAAAACTCCATTATTTTTCTTTCATAACATCTACACCAACAGCTTTTATTATAGACTTTCTCAAAAGTTCTATAGCGTAATCGTTTCTCTCTTTAAGACCTGGAAGAACAACTATAGATGGCAATGGTAAAGATAAATATTTTTTTATCTGATCATCAAGATTTTTGGCAAGGGATTCTGTTATGAATATTATCCCATAGCCTGATTTCACAAGTTTATTCAAAATTTCACTTGCTTGATCAACCTTTTCAACAGGGAAAACATCAACACCTATAGCTTTGAAGATAAGCATCACATCGTTTTCACCTATTGCTCCGATTTTCGCCTTATTCATAATTGTGGTATCCTGTTTCGTATCTTATCCTTAGGAATATTGTTGACAACGCCGGTAAAAATTATGTTTAAAGACCTTGCTTCAAACCTTTTTCTTATAAAAAAGAAAAGTATCCTTTCAAGTGTTGGTAAAAACTCTTCAGATTGTGATAAAAAATTCAAAACGAACTTTTCTTCATTTTTTTCAAAGGATGTGAATGTCTTCTCTGAAAAAGCCAAAAAAGTTCCTTCCATTATCATCCTAACATATATACTCTTTTCAAGAACACTTGCAAAATAGTCAAGATTCTCATCATCAAACTCTTCATAAAATTCAAGAGGCAAATAACCTTCAGGATAGATGAAATCCTTTGCTTTTATCTTCATAGAAGCAATCTTTACCCTGTAAACATTCTTTATGTTCAACATATCAACTCGATGTCTGAAAAGTTTTAAGAGTAGCTCTGATCCTGACAAACTGATAAAATTCAAAAGTTTTTGAAAAAATAACTGCTCAAGTTTCAACTCTACTATCCTAAGATTTTCTCTGTTTGGCTTAAAAGAGTAAGCGTATTCAAGAACATCCTTGACATTCCCATCAAGTTTTTCAAAATTCCCTGACTCATAAGATTCTTTCAAACTATCATAAGAGTATGTCGAGTGCAGGAAAATATCTTTAAGGTCTTTACCTAATATTGTTGACTTAACAACAACTTTAACATTGTGAATGTCCCTATCGAGGATAAGGAAATTTATTAGTTTTTTATCTTTTTCGAGAAGATTCTTTTGCAGGTAATCTATAGTCAAATAATTTTCTTTCTCTATTACAATAGAAAAATCTTTCTGTTTTTTAAGATCTTCAATATAGATGGAATAATATGTGTCTGAAAGATTTTTTACAAACTCATCGAAAGAGTTTGAGAGTATCAACCTTTCAAACTGATCCTTTGAAAGGAATTCTCTTTCCCTCTGAACAAGTTCACCAAAGTTGAAAAGGTATTCTGTATTTTCTTTCAATTTAGCTTCAAATGAGCTCAAAGATTCTCCTCTTCAAAAAGTTTTTTGTTTGTTTTAAGGTAAAGATCATCATATAGAAAATCAAACTCATCTTCGGGAGATATTATGAATACAGTTTTGTTTGAAATTATCTTTAGACCTTTTTCAAAATCTGGTTCTAAGGAAGATTTTTTCAATTTCTTGGATAACTCTTTTGTAATAAAATTTTCATCTATCCTTTTTTCATTCTTCCCTATTATGAACTCTCCATCTTCTATTTTCTCTTTCTTAAATGATTTTTTTACAAATTCTTGAAATCTTTTTTCATCAAGATTTTTTATCTCTTCTCTCAATTTTAAAAGTATATCCTCTATATGTTCTTTTTTTCTCTTTAAAACTTCCTGCTTTAAAAGAGATTCTTTTGTATAGAATGTGTTTGAAAAAGTTTCCTTATAAACCTGTTCAGATTTGGCTTTATAACTTTCCAATATTTTTTTTGCTTTCTCTTTAGCATCATTTAGGATCTTTTCTCTCTCTTCTTTCGCTTCATTTAAAATTTTTTCCTTTTCAACCAAAGCATCATCTATTATCTTTTTAGAAAGGTTATCTAACTGAGTCATAATTCCTCTTATAGTTTTACAGCGTTAATTAAGAAGAATGAAACAAGCAAACCTAAAACAGCGTATGTTTCTATCAAAGCAGCATGTATAACACCCTTCATCGACTGATCAGCCCTTTTAGCAACAAGTGCAACACCTGCAGCACAAGTCTTTCCTTGATATATCGCTGAAATCAAACCTGCAATTGCAACTGGTAAAGCCGCTATGAAAAGTGATAGTCCCTGATTGAATGTTGTAACCAAACTCAATTTTCCAAGTATCAAAAATGCACCAACGAATCCATAGAAACCTTGTGTTCCTGGAAGAGCAACAAGTAAGAACAAAGCACCAAACTTTTCTGGTGATTCGGAAAGAACTCCATCAGCCGCTTTTGCTGGATAACTTATTCCAAAGACTGATCCTATACCTGCAAGTAATGCTGAAATAGCGGCACCAAGCAAAGCAAAAATGAATCCCCATGGGGAAGATTTTACAACTTCTGTTGCAGTGTTAACAACATTTGTAGTATCTACCTGAGCAAAAACTGATTGTAACAAAATAAGGTTATTCATCATTCCTCCTTAATCCTCAATTATTGTTATATATTTGTATTCTTCTTTGAACTCTCTGAAAGGAATTCCTCCACCTGTGTAAAATTTGTTGAAGAATTCAACGAAATGTAACCTTAATGTGTGAACGAAACCACCTAAAAGGTTTATCGCAAGGTTGAAAAGATGTCCAAAAAGTAAAACTATTACAGTTAAAATTGGTCCCAAAAATTTTATTCCAGACATAGAGAATGCTATCTTATTTATAGCAACACCTATTCCAGCACTCGTAAGACCTAAAGCCATCAACCTTATGTATGAAAGTATATCTCCAACATAGGAAGAGAGACCACCAACAATGGTTGCATTCAAAATTCCCATAAAGATTCTCATAAACCAACTTTTTTCATTTCTGTTTGAGAAAATAATTATTATTAAGGCTGAGATCAAAGTTACAAAAGCAAGTATTTTTACAACACCCATAGAAACTATTGGTTTTGTAACTATGTTCATACTGACAGCCATCTCTGTTCCAAGGAACATTAGTATCACAGAACCTATATAGGTTATCCAAACGAAGCTATCGAAGAATGCTGTTTGATAATCTTTTTTGAAAAAGTTATCGAAAAATTTTATCGAAAGTCCAAACATTATGTGAAAAACTCCAAGAAGTAAAGATAGTCTAAAAAAGTTCATAGCACCTTCAAAGGTATTAACAGGATCTCCAAGAAGTGCAACTTTTGAAGCGTATTTACCAAGATTTATATAACTTGGAAGATCTCCAAACCAACCTGAGAATAGCGCTCCCATTATAAGAGTCCAAAAACCTCCATAAAACATAAGTTGTATAAGTCCACCTCTCGTTTTTGGAAACTTTAACAAAAGTACCAAAGTCACAATCATAAGTATCAAACCGTATATAGCATCGGTTATACATAAACCAAAGAATAATCCAAAGAAAACACCTATAAATGGTGTAGGGTCTATCTCATAATATCTTGGAACACCAAACATAGATGTGACCATTTCAAAAGGTTTTATAGTTTTTCTGTTTTCAAGTATTATGGGGGGCTCTTCACCTTCAGAAAGATCAATTTCAAATATCTCAATGTATTGAAAATCCTCTTTAAGTTTTTTTATCTTTTCAAAATCTTCCTGTTTTATCCAAAGCGTATAGAAAGATGTTTTCTCAGTTTTAAATGAATCGAAAAATATATCGTAAATCTTTTCCTGTTCTAAAGAGTATTCCAAATATACTGTTATATCCTTCTCATATTTTTCCATCAAAATCTTTACCTTTTCAGATAATTTTTTCTGATCATCCTCAAGATGTCTTATCTGATCCCTCTTCAAAAGTATGTTCTCTTCAATAGTTCCAGAAATATTCTCAAAAACGGCATTTTCAAATGCTGATTTTAAAAGCAACTCTTCAACACTATCCTTTTCCGAGTTAAGATAACCTATAATGTAATAAGCAAAATCTCTATCATTGTATAACTCTTCAATTGATAAATTTTTTCCTTCAAAACTCTTTTCAAAATCCTCTTTTTTTATATTCTTTAAATTTATCTTTCCAAGAAGGAGAGTATAATTTCCAAAATCTTTTAAATCTTCAAGTTTCCCTGTATAAACATTCCAAACTGCAAGATGGTTTATTTCACCTTTCAGATTTTTTATCTTCGAATTTATCTCTTCTATTTTTTTATCTGTATCAACTATATCTTTAGCTACATCGAGTATTTTGTCATTTTTTGAAATCTGTAAATATTCACTCCTTTTTACTACAACCTTCCCTTGTTTTGCAATGTATTTAAAAATACCTTTATATTTGTTCATAACCTCAAGAGAATTCTCAAGTATTTTTACATTCTCATTGTATTTTTTTGCTTTCGTATCAATATCAGTTTCAATGTTTAAAGTGAATGGACGGATCTCAACAAAAAATTTAGTCTTTAACCTTTCAAGAACTTCCTTTTCACTATCCTTATGTGTTACAAGGAGAAGTTTTTTCAGTTTTGCTACAGCCATTAGTTTAAAAACTCCTTAACAAGATCTTTTAATACTTTTTCCTTTTTTGATTCTGCTTTTTTATCTATATCTTTTATAATTTTTTCATAATCTTTCTTTATCTGGTCAGCTTTATTCTCTGCATCCTTTACACCTTCCTCTTTTGCCTTTTCAATAATATTTTGTCCTTCTTTCTGTGCATTAAGTAAAATATTCTTCGCCTCAACTTCACTTTTTGAGATTATTTCAGATTTTTCTTTCCTTGCAAGATCAACAATCTCTTTTGCTTTCTCTTCAGCTTCCTTTATCGATTTTATAATTGATTCAACCACAAAATCTCCTTTTTTAAAAAATAAAATTATAACTTATCAATTAATATTGTCAAGTTCAGAAAATTTTAGAAAATTGGAAATAATAATTTTTAATCCAAAAGTTTTATGAAGTAAATTTTAATAAAAATTTTTTCTACTGTTCAAAACATCCTATATCAACTTCATTACCTTGAGGCCTGGCTATTCCTTCAAGGTCTATATTGGGAGCAGATTGAGAATAACCAGCATCGATGGCTGGGCTTCCACTTTTTAAATGATAATCTCCTTCATTTCCCCAACCAACACTATTAAACAATGGATTTCCATAAATATTACCTGTTCCAATCTGACTAACTTGAGATGATGTGTATGTTGTATTACCTTGTATCAACAATCTATCATCTTTTGGTGCATAGAAAAGATTATAGGTAATATCGTAATTTACATTTTCGGCAAGCCATATAATGGGAGCATTGTTTCCTCTACTTGAGAATATCGTGTTTAATATTTTAATGTTCACTGGAATATCTGAATAATCGTATTGAACGTGCATTAAATAGTTTTCACCTACAGAATCATCGACTGTGCAATTTATAATTTCAAAATAAGAGTTTTCATTTTCAGTGCTTATAACAATAGGTGACCATGGTGTTGTTGTAGAATTGCCATCACCCCTTCCATATATCAAAGTATTTTCAACTTTTGAAGAATCTCCCCACAATTTTACTCCATCACAAGAGTTGTTTGCTACAACACATTCGTGGATATATGTTCTTTTTGCCTTCGAGTCGAGACCATCTCCATAATTATGTGTTGCTTGAGTATTTTTTATTTCAATAGGTCCTTCAGATGCCTCTATTCCAAACCCATCAGGTCTATCATAAGGACGGTTTGAACCATCACCCCCCTGATAATAATGACCACTGTATGAAAGGTCGCAACCACTTATTAAAACATTTCTTAATCCACCCTGAACTCCTTCTGGACCACCTACACATCCAAAACCACAATAGGTAATTTTACAATTTATCAATTGTAAATCATTCGCATCACCAATATCTATTGCAAATTCATCAATGTGGTGGATATATAGATCTTTTAGAATTATATGGTTAACTGGTCCACCAGTACCAGAAATTGCTTCGCGAAATTCTTTTCCATTGTTACTCGTTATTTCAAGATTCTCAATTCTAACATACTGACAGTTTGAAATATCAAAAGCAGAGATAAGGTTATTTTCACCTGCGATTACAGGTCTTTCATCTTTATTTTTAGCTAAAACAACAAGAGTGTCATTAGGTTGAAGTTGTGAAACACCATAGGAAATAGTTTTAAAAGGTTGTTCCAAAGTACCAGGATTACCATCATTCCCATTAGGAGAAACATAGTATTTACCAGTGTAGTTACCACCAATTATAGTAATCCAACCATTCTCTGTCCCAGAAGGTGGCATTATAATATCATCGTATTCACTTAAAAGATAATCATACTCTACTTTTGAAGGATTAAGAACACATTGGGAAACTATTAATACACAAAAGAATATTAAAAAGATTGAACGGTTTTGCATTTTTCCCCCTCTTTTTAATTTTCTTTTTTTATGAAGACCTTAAAAAAAGATTAACAATAGTCATTAACAAAATAAAAGTCCCAAAAATTTGTATTTTTAATAAATAATTTTTTCTCTCTATTTGTATTATAAATCTCTTTGAAAGTGTTGTCAATAATGAATTTCTTGTAAAAAAGATATAATTGAAAATTCTTGAGATTAAATTTTAATTAATAAAAATGGCTGGAATTTACCAGCCATTTTTTAAACTTTTTACAATTTTATTACTTCAATATCAACACCTTTGTGTTTATTTCTGTTTTTCCCATCTTTCCCTTTATAAAATATTCTCCTGTCGGGTAATCTTGCTTGTTTATTGTCACCTTTCTATACCCCTTCTCTATCTTTCCATCGTATAACTTTTTCAACTCCCTTCCAGTCTTATCATATATACTAACATCCAACTTACTCTCTTCACTTACCCCAAAATATATATCTATATCTGAAACATTATACTTTATAAAATAGTTGTTTGTTTTTACCTCTGCTTTCTTTATATCCTTTTCATTTATTCCATTAAATAAAAGGTTTTTATATGTCTCTAATCCATAATAACCACCAGCAACAAATGCATAACCACCTGTGACATAAACATCAGAAGCTACTGTAACATCATAATAACCAACTTCTGTTGGATTTGTTGGACTGCTTATATCTATTATCCTTAAACTATAAACATCAGCAACATATGCAAAACTGCCTGAGACATAAACTCCTATAGCCCAATCGGGTGTATCACAATAGCCAACTTCTGTTGGATTTGTTGGATCACTTATATCTATTACTCTTAAACCATTCCAATAATCAGCAACATATGCATAATTTCCGAACACATAGAGATCATTAGCCCAACCGGGTGTATCACAATAGCCAACTTCTGTTGGATTTGTTGGATCACTTATATCTATTACTCTAAAACCCTCATCACCATCTGTAACATAGGCATAGTTGCCTGAGACATAGACATCTATAACCACACCAGGTGTATCATAATAGCCAACTTTTGTTGGATTTGTTGGATCACTTATATCTAATATAGTTAGATAATCATTAGAAACATATAAATAACTACCCAACACATATACCTTATTAACCCAACTTACTGTACCATAATAGCCAACTTCTGTTGGATTTGTTGGACTGCTTATATCTATTATCCTTAAAAAATATTTATTATCAACAATATCGTTATCACTAACATATGCATAATTACCTGAAACAAAAATATTTTCAGCAATACCTGTATAACAAAAACCAACTTCTTTTGGATTTGGTAAACTACTTATATCTATTATCCTTAAACCATCATTACCGTCTGCCACATATGCATAACTACCTAAGAGATAGACACCACAAGCATAACTTGGTGTATCATATAAACCAACTTTCGTTGGATTTGTGGGGTTGCTTATATCAATTATCCTTAAACCCTCCCAACTATCAGCAAAATATGCATAATTACTTGAAACAAAAATACTTTCACCAAAACCTATATAACAAAAACCAACTTCCGTTGGATTTGTTGGATCACTTATATCTATTATAGTTAAACCACTTTTACCGAAATCGATACTTAAATCACTTTTTCTGTTATCGTCCGAATTAACCAAATAGGCATAATTGCTTGTAACAAAAAGATCTTCAAAATCATAAAGTGTTGTATGATAATAGCCAACCTGTTTTGGATTTGTTGGATCACTTATATCTAATATAAGTAAATCACAACCATTAGTAACATATGCATAAATGCCAGAGACATGCACATCTACAGCACAACCATTATAAAAGCCAATCTCTGTTAAATTTGTTATATCTATTATCCTTAAGCCCTTCATTCTATCAGCAACATATGCATATCTACCCAATACATAGACTTTACAAGCTCCGGGAGTATAATAATAACCTACTTCTATCGGATTTGTTGGACTATTTATATCTATTACTCTTAAACCATAACCATAATCAACAACATATGCATACCTACCTGAAACATAGACATCTAAAGCATAATCTGGAGTAAAATAACAACTAAGTTTTACTGGATTTGATAAATTGCTAACATCCCATATCTCTAAACCTCCTTCTCCTGCTGCTATATATAACCTCTGTTTTGTGTAATCATAATATAA